>FRDC01000092.1_pt1 | contig 193647 bp, 171 predicted proteins | sample 1106171 | NCBI WGS metagenome assembly FRDC01 (sample SAMEA3930566, study PRJEB13176) | freshwater metagenome | biome: Drinking water system; feature: drinking water; material: water | place: Singapore | collected 2014-12-20 | reverse complement strand
GCTGCATGGTGATCCGCCCCTGGGGCTATGGCATCTGGGAGCGTCTGCAACGCCTGCTCGACGATCGCATCAAGGCGACGGGCCATGAGAATTGCTATTTCCCGCTGTTCATTCCGCTCGGGAATTTCGAGCGCGAGGCCGAGCATGTCGAAGGCTTCGCCAAGGAGATGGCGGTCGTCACTCATCACCGGCTGATCGCCGATGGCAAGGGCGGGCTGATGCCCGATCCCGAGGCGAAGCTGGAGGAGCCGCTGGTCGTGCGCCCCACCTCCGAAACGGTGATCGGCACCGCCTTCGCCCGCTGGGTGCAGAGCTGGCGCGATCTGCCGATCCTGATCAACCAATGGGCGAACGTCGTGCGCTGGGAGATGCGCACCCGCATGTTCCTGCGCACCGCCGAATTCCTCTGGCAGGAAGGCCATACCGCGCACGCCACCGCCGAGGAGGCGCGCGAGGAAACGCTCAGGATGCTGGAGGTGTATCGCAGCTTCGCCGAGGAATGCGCCGCGCTGCCCGTGATCGCCGGCGAAAAGCCCGAGAATGAGCGCTTTCCCGGCGCCGTCGCCACCTATTCGATCGAGGCGATGATGCAGGACGGCAAGGCGCTGCAGGCCGGCACCAGCCATTTCCTCGGCACCAATTTCTCGGCCGCGCAGAATATCCGCTTCCAGAACAAGGAAGGCGCGTTCGAATTCGCGCAGACGACGAGCTGGGGCATGTCGACCCGGATGATCGGCGGGATCATCATGGTGCATGGCGATGATGATGGCCTGCGCGTGCCGCCCCGCCTCGCGCCGTGGCAGGTGGTGATCGTGCCGATGCTGCGCGACGCGCCCGAGGATGCGGAGATCGTGGCCTATTGCAAGGCGCTCCAGGCCGAGCTCGCCGCGCTTTCGGCGTTCGGCGAGCCGGTGCGCTGCCTGCTCGATCTCAAGCCCGCCAAGGCCGCGACCAAGCGCTGGGGCTGGGTGAAGAAGGGCGCGCCGATCGTGATCGAGGTCGGCGGGCGCGATGTCGCGGGCGGCAATGTCAGCGTGATCCGCCGCGACCGGCTCTATCGCGAAGACGGCAAGCTCGACAGCGCGGTGGTGGCGCGCGCGGCGTTCGTCGCGGAAGCGGTGGCGCTGCTCGGCGAGGTTCAGGCGACTTTGTTCGCCGAGGCCAAGGCGCGGCTCGACGGCAATATCCGCCGCGACGTGACGCGCCTTGCCGAACTCGAAGCCTATTTCGCCGAGAGCGTCGCCAAGCCCGGCTGGCTGGAAGTGAATTGGGCCAAGCCGACCGGCGCCGCGCTCGACGCGGTGGTCGAAAAGCTCAAGGGCCTGAAGCTCACGCTGCGCAACGTGCCGCTGGGTGCCGCGCCGGCGGCGGGCGACTGCATCTTCACCGGCGCCCCGGCGGTGGAGCGGGTGCTGGTCGGGCGGAGTTACTGAGGCGCGCGAGCGCGGCATGGCGAGCAAGAGCGCGTCGGACCGCCGGCTCGGTCGTTGAGCTTCCCGCCACGGCGCCGGCCGGGCTGCGGATCATCGCTTGATGCGCAACGATGGACTGGGGCTGGGAGAATGCCTCGCCGGGGGTTTGGGAGGCGCGCCGGGGCGCGGCGAAACGGCCGCCGTGGCGGCCATGTTGGTCGCCCGGCTCCGGTCTACCCGCCCCGTCTCCGCGCGCGCCGGACCAGCCCGGCCGTCGCGCACTCCTCACCGCATCTCCCGATCGCGCGCGGCGAGGATCGCCGGCACGACCGGCCGCGCCGCGCCGGGCGGGATCGCCGCCGCAGCCGCCTCGCTCACCTTGATCCGCTCGCTGCGCCCAGGGGTGCCGCGATCGCGGAACAGGCCATAATCGAGCACCTTGCCCGGCCCACGATAGAAGCGCGCCGCCAGATCGGCCGGATACCCCGCATTATAGAGCAAGGCGACCGCCAGCTCGTCCGCCTCCAGCTCGCCCTGCTTGCGTAAGCGCGCGTTGCGCCCCAGCTCGCCGACCAGCGCCCCGCCCTTCACCCCCGCCGCCGCCAGCCGCGCCTGGGTCTTCAGGATCAGGTGGCCAAGCTCATGCGCCATCACCACCGCGAGGCCCTGCTCGTCGAATCGCTCGATCGACCGCGCGGCGATCGCGATGACGCCTGATTCGAGCGCGTAGCTGTCGCGCTCGAAGGTCACCTCGGCGAGCGCGCGGCAGGCGGGAATGGGGGTGATGCTTATGTCGTGCCGGCCCGGCGCCCCGGCCAGGGTCAGTCGAATCGGTCGATCGGGAGCGCGGGCCGCGAGCCGGGCGAACAGCGCATCGCGCACGCCGGTCGATGCCGGCGCGTCACCCGGCGCGGGGGTATCGAGCGGCGCGCCGTCGATCGCGAGCAAGGCATCGTCCGCGCGTACCCCGGCCTGCCCCGCAGGGGATTCGGGCAGCACGAGCTCGACCGCGACCGGCGCGGCGAAGCCGAAGACCGTCCTGGCGCTGCCCCGCGCCGCCGGTTGATACTGGGCGAGGGTATGGAGTTGCAGGCCCAGTTCGGGCTCGAGATCGCGGCACAAGCCGGCGTTGCGGGTCGTCAGCCGATACGCGATCGCCGCCAGCCGTGCGTCCGCCGCCCGCAGCGATTCGAGCGTCGCGGGCTCGACCCCAGGGGCCGCGCTCGCGCCCGGTGTCACGGCGATCAGCGCGAATAAGGGGAGCAGCAACCGCATCCCCCTTCCCTAGCCGCCCTCGCCCGCGCGGTCATCCTTTTGGGTAACCGCTGGTAAGCATTCGGCTGTTACGGCACGATCGTCACGCCGGCCGCTCAGGCGATGCCGGCCATCACGGGGAGAACAGCGTGGGCTTGCAAGGCGCGAAGGTGCTGGTGACCGGGGCCGCGGGCTTTATCGGCTATCACACCTGCCAGCAGCTGCTCGCCGCCGGTGCCACGGTTTGCGGCATCGACAATTTCTCGCCCTATTACGACGTGCGGCTGAAGGAGGATCGCGCGGCGCGATTGCTGGCGCAACCGGGCTTCGCGCTGCACCGCCTGTCGATCCAGGATATGGACGCGATGCGCGCGGTGTGGACCGACTTCGCGCCCGGCATCGTCATCCACCTCGCCGCGCAACCCGGCGTGCGCTACAGCATCGATCATCCGCGCGAGTATATCGACACCAATGTCGTCGGCACGTTCAACCTGCTCGAACTCGCGCGCCATCACCCGGTCGAGCATCTGCTGATTTCCTCGACCAGTTCGGTCTACGGCGCGAACACCGATATTCCCTTCGACGAAGGGCAGGCGATCCAGAAGCCGATGAGCCTGTACGCCGCCACCAAGGGCGCGACCGAGCTGATCGGCCATAGCTACAGCCATTTGTTCGGCATCCCCGCCACCTATTTCCGCTTCTTCACCGTCTATGGCCCCTGGGGCCGGCCGGACATGGCGCCGTTCAAATTCACCGACGCGATCGCCGCCGGCCGCGCGATCGACGTCTACAATAACGGCGACATGGCGCGCGACTTCACCTTCGTTGACGATCTGGTCGCGGCGATCCTGGGCCTCGCCGAGGCAGTGCCGGGCAAGACCCGCGTAGCGGGTGATTCGCTCTCCCCGGTCGCGCCGTTCCGGGCGGTGAACATTGGCGGCGGGCGGCAGACGCGCCTGCTCGATTTCATCGCCGAGATCGAGCGCGCGCTCGGCAAGCCCGCGATCAAGAACATGATGCCGATGCAGGCGGGCGATGTCGAAGTGACCGAGGCATCGAATCATCTGCTGCGCGCGCTGATCGGGCGCGTGCCGGAAACGCCGCCTTCGATGGGCGTCCCGCGGTTCGTCGCCTGGTACCGCGATTATTACGGGGATCGTCTCCGCTAGGCACGGCATCGACGGTTGTCGCGGCGCCGCGCTTCGCCTATCGCGCGCCTTCGCCCCCGATTGGGGCCACGGTCCGTCGTCCAATGCTCAAGCTGTTTCGAAAAGCCGCCAAGCCTACCGCCCCCGGCCGCATTCCGCCCGGCCAGCGCGTCTATGTGATCGGCGATATCCATGGCCGGCTCGATCTGCTCGATACGCTGCTCGAACGGATCGAGGCCGACGACGCGGCGCGCCCCTCGGCCGAGCTACAGCTTATCTTCCTGGGCGATCTGATCGATCGTGGTCCGCAATCGGCGGCGGTGGTCGAACGCGCGATGCAGCTCGCGACGCAGGGGCCGTGTCGGTTCCTGATGGGCAACCACGAGGAATTGCTGCTGCGCTCGCTGGACGGCGACGAACGCGCGCTGCGGCTGTTCGCGCGGGTCGGGGGGCGCGAGACGATCCTGAGCTACGGGATGGACGAGGCCACGTACAACGCGCTCGATTTCAGCGAGCTGCTCGACGCGCTCCCCCGCCTGGTGCCGTCCGCGCATCGCGCGTTCCTCGAAAGCTTCGAGGACATGATCGAGCTTGGCGATTATGTCTTCGTGCACGCGGGAATTCGCCCTGGCGTCGCGCTCGCTGACCAGCGGGTCGCCGAACTGCGCTGGATTCGCGATGAGTTTCTCGATCACCCCGGGCCGCATCCTCGGATCGTCGTCCATGGCCATACGATCACCCCGCAAGTCGAATGGCGCCCACATCGTATCGGGATCGATACCGGTGCTTACGCCAGTGGCGAACTGACTGCGCTGGCTTTGGAAAATCACGAGCGTTGGACAGTGGCAACGCCGCAACAGGTATAAATGAGCAAGGCGCGTTCATTCGCGTGACACAATTTTTTTAGTGATTTTTGTACCAGCCAAGGCTAAGGACCACAGCCGCGGGGGTACGCAGGTTTCCGCGTGTTGACCGGTCTCGCACGGTGAAACCCAAGCTGGGTTGCCAGGCGGGATTTCCCGTGGCAGAGATAGGTTGTTGAAAAAAAGGGAGTTTGAAATGAGCTTCGCGAAGTTCCTCGTTACGGCTGCTGCCGCTTCGATGGTCGTCGCCCCGGTCGCCGCCTCGGCGAATCCGGCGTCGGCCCTGTCGATCGCTCCGGCCGCCAAGGCGGTCCGTGCGGCCCCGGCCGGCAAGAAGGCCAAGATCAGCCAGGCGGGCATCATCGCCCTCGTCGTGATCGCCGCTGGCGGCGCGATCGCCGGCATCGTGGCGGGCACCACTGGCTCGAACAACTCGACCAGCCGCTAAGACCGGTCGACACGCGACTATTGGGAAGGGGTGGCGAGCGATCGCCGCCCCTTTTCTTTTGGAGCGACTCTCTTCTTGCCGCCTTGGCTGTCCAAGGGCGCCCTGGGGTCGTTTTCCGCTTCGCTGAACCGCCGCCAGCCCGCGCCCGCGAATCTCGCCTACCCGTGCAACCAAGCGCGAATCACCGCCGCCACGATCCCCAACGCCGCCACGCTCGCGCCCCAGATCGCCGCGAGCCACAGCAGCCGCTGCCACAGCGGCCGGTCCTCGCCCCCGCCCGCGCCCTCGTCCTCGCGCGGCGCACGCATCAATGATAGCCTTCGCCCACCTTGCCGCGGAACACCCAGTACGACCAGGCGGTATAGGCCAGGATGATCGGCAGCATCACCCCCGCCCCCACCAGCATGAAGGCCTGGCTCGCTTCGGGCGCCGCCGCCTGCCAGATCGTCACGCTGCGGGGGATGATGTAGGGAAACATCGAAATGCCGAGCCCGATGAAGCTCAGCGCGAAGAGCGTGAGCGCCAGGGCGAACGGCGCGATCCGGCGATGCACCGCGAGCGCGCGCCAGAACAGCACCGAGACGATCGCGACCAGCAACGGCACCTGCGCGGTGATCAGCACCCCGGGAAAGGTGAACCAACGCTTCACATAGCTGTGCGCGAGGAACGGCGTCGCCGCCGACACCGCGACGATCGCCAGGATGGTCAGCGGCCCCAGCAGCCGCGCGAGCGCATAGGCGCGGCGTTCGGTCTCGCCTTCGGTCTTCACGATCAGCCAGCACGCGCCGAGCAACGCATAGCCGATCACCACGCTCACGCCCGTCAGCACCGTGAACGGCGTCAGCCAATCGAGCCAGCCCCCGCCATAGGCCCGCCCGTTGACCGTGATCCCCTGCAGCAGCGCGCCCAACGTCACCCCTTGCGCCAAGGCGGCGATCGTCGAGCCGGTGGTGAAGGCGAAATCCCAGAAGGGCTGGTGCGCCGGATCGCGCCAGCGAAACTCGAACGCGACCCCGCGAAAGATCAGCCCCAACAACATCGCGATCATCGGCGGATACAGCGCCGGCAGGATGATCGCATAAGCCAGCGGAAAGGCCGCGAACAGCCCGCCGCCGCCCAGGATCAGCCAGGTCTCGTTACCGTCCCACACCGGCGCGATCGCGTTCATCGCCTGGTCGCGGTCCGGCCCGCGGGTGAAGCGGGGAAACAGGATGCCGATGCCCAGATCGAACCCGTCGAGCACGACATAGGCGAACACCGCGAACGCGATCAGCCCGGCCCAGATCGTCGCCAGATCATAGCTCAGGTTCACGCGGGCTGGCCCTGGCGCTGAACCTGCAGCGTCGGCGTCACCCCCGCGGTACGGATCGGCGCGTCGCCCAGATCCGATTCATGGACGTGGACGCCTTCGTGCATCAGTTTCAGGATATACCAGGTGCCGACGCCGAACACCGCGAAATAAACGAGCACGAACGCCACCAGCGACGCGCCCACGGCCGGGGCGGCGAGGGGCGACGCGCTTTGCGCGGTCTGGAGCAGCCCGTACACGGTATAGGGCTGGCGGCCGACTTCGGTGGTGATCCAGCCGGCGATCACCGCGACGAAGCCCGAAGGGCCCATCACCAACGCCGCACGGTGCAGCCAGCGCCAATCGTACAACCGCCCCAGCACCCGCGCGAGCAGCGCCCACAGCGCTAAGCCCAGCATTGCGAAGCCCAAGCCCACCATCACCCGGAACGACCAGAAGACGACCGGCACCGGCGGCTGCTTGTCGCGCGGCACCCAGTCGAGCCCGGCGAGCGGGGCGTTCAGATCATGCTTCAGGATCAGCGAGGAAAGCTTGGGCACCTCGATCGCATAATCGACGCGCTGCTCGCGCTGGTTGGGCAGCCCGAACAGGATCAGCGGCGCGCCATCGGCATGGCTTTGGAAATGCCCCTCCATCGCCGCGATCTTCGCCGGCTGATGCTCGAGCGTGTTGAGCCCCTGCGTATCGCCCGCCGCGATCTGGAGCGGCGCGACGACCGCGATCATCCCCATCGCCATCGAGAACATGATGCGCGCGAAGCGGTTCTGCCGGTCCTTCAGCAGATGCCACGCGCCAACCGCGCCCACCGCGAGCGCGGTGGTGAGATAGGCGCCCGTCACGGTATGGACCAGCCGATAGGGAAAGCTGGGGTTGAAGATGATCGTGAGCCAATCGCCTGCGGGCACGAACTGGCCGGCGGCGTTCACCGCATAACCCCGCGGTGTCTGCATCCAGCTGTTCGCCGACAGGATCCAGAACGCCGAAATGAAGGTGCCGAGCGCGACCATGCAGGTGGCGGCGAAGTGCAGCTTCTTGCCCACCTTCTCCATCCCGAACAGCATCACGCCGAGAAACCCGGCTTCCAGGAAAAAGGCGGTGAGCACCTCATAGGCCATCAGCGGCCCCAGCACCGGCCCGGTCTTGTCCGAAAACACCGCCCAGTTGGTGCCGAACTGATAGGACATGACGATGCCCGACACGACGCCCATCGCGAAGGCGACGGCGAAGATCTTCAGCCAGAATTTGAACAGATCGAGATAGGCTTCATCCCTGGTCCGCAGCCACAGCGCCTCGAGCACCGCGAGGTAGCTCGCCAAGCCGATCGAAAAGCTCGGGAAAATGAAGTGGAAGCTGACCGTGAAGCCGAACTGGATACGGGCAAGCAGGATGGGATCGACAGCCGCGAACATGGATCACCTCTTGCTGCGGTGATTTGGGCGCGGCGCGGGGCGGGCGCAAGTGCCTGGGATGCAATCGTGCGGTGGCGACATGCACATGACGGCCCGCCGGATGATGACATAAAACTTCGCTCACTGCCCCGTCACTCCTGCAGATTCCCCTCAAACCAGCATCCCAAACCGACACTCGGGTCCCAGCCCAGGAGTTGCGCCGTAGCTCCGTGAGCCGGACGCCGCGCAAACAACGCAACCGAGACAGAATCGCCAAATGCCAGATCGAAACTTGCGCTGAGCGTGGCACTCGCGATTTCGCCTTCGCGGTCCGCTTCAAAGGGCGCGGAAACCAGTTCGCGCTCACCATTGGCCCGCCTGCGGACGAATGCAACGGCCATGGGCAAATATGGCATCGCCACAGTTAATATTTGTGTAGAAAATCTATGCAACCCCGCATTGCTGCAAACGTATCCATCGCTCCGAACCTTGATATTATTGCCGCGGTCATAGATGGACTTATCCCAGCCGACCACCACCGGGGTCGATTCGATTTTTAAGGGCAGCAATTTATTCAAAACAAGCCGAAAAGCAGGATCTATGTTCGACAAAATTCGAAGTTCGGCTGCTTGGTTAATTAAAACATAACGCGCCGGCGGATCGAAACTGGCGATGATCGAGCCCGTGGCGCCGGGGTCATCGTTGATCAGCCGACCGCCGATCTTTCCGGAGAAATGGAAGTTTCGTACAGAATTACCTGGTCCGCCCGCGATAAGAAGATCACCCCCCAGCCCCATCGCAACGAAATGGATATTGTCGTTTCGTCCCTCTAGGGTAACGCCCACCGTCGCTGGTCCACCCTGATCGACAGCACAGCCAAGGAAATAGGCGTGCGTAGCCTGTCGTAAGAGGATCGTCCGGCTAGTTACACGAGCACCAGCGAAACGGCAGGCGATCCAGCGGGTGGATCGGACCCCCCTGGTGCCTTCAATATCCACCTGCCGGCCGTCAATCACGACGCCGTGATCCCAAACGCCCGGTAATCCCTGCCTACTTTCGCCATAAACGACGATATTTTCGAACAGCATCTCACCGGGACGATGCGCAGGATCACGTGCGATCAACGTTATGGCGGCGCCCCCTTGGAATCCCGCCGCCTTCACGATCAACACATTGCGCAAGCCGCCGCCGGTGCCCGCGAAGGCAGCGCCGCTGCCGTCCCACACGAAAAGATCGCCATGGGCGGTATGTCGAATGGAGCAGCCATATTGGGGGGTAGTCCCTTGCGACCCTGGCCCAATGATGGCCACCCCTTGGGGGATCGTCAGTGTCCGCCCGATGCGATAGCTTCGCCCCCCGCTAAGGGCGACAGTCGCGTTACGACGACGAATAGCTTCCCGAATCGCCAGGACGAACGCATCGGTATCGTCCGTCTCACCATCTCCCTTCGCGCCGAACTCTTCCACGGCAATCGGAAGGCTGCCCAGCCGTTCGGCGAGCGACGGAGTGATAACGCCGGTTGTTCGGGGCGGCCCAAGAGTTTCGTCGCCGCCAGCCTGTCCGCCGCCTTGCGGTACGGTCTGCTGTGGCAATTGCGGTGCCGTAGTGGCTCGCACCGGACCGGCATCCAGCCCAGCGTATAGCCCGCCCATCCCCGCGATCAGCTGTCGTCGCCCGAGTTCCCGCCCACGGCGTGCGCCCGAACGCTGGTCACTCTCACTCATCATTCGACTCCTCGGCCAACCACCCGCGGGCAGAGGCCGAAGCATGTCATCTCGGGGGGCCCGTGGCTATTCGGCGGCGCTTGCCTCCCGATCCCGCCAGAGACCGCGCGTGTCGATCACGATACCAGCCGGCCTGCCGAGGGACCGAAAAGCTCGGTGGTCCACCAAAAGCAGATGAATATCGGCCGAGCGATGGGCTTCGTCCGGCGCACTAAGTTCGAGCGCGCCGAGCGATGCCGGAAGCGCGTCGATATTGGGCTCTACCGCGACCAGCGTGCAGTCCGTACGCTTCGCCAGGGCGGTGACGATTTTCAAGGCGGGGCTTTCACGCAGATCGTCAATGTCCGCTTTAAACGCCAGACCATAAGCAGCGACGCGCGGCACACGCCCCTCTTGCCGGACCTGTTCAATCGCCTCCCCCACACGTGCCAAAACCCATTCGGGCTTACCGTCATTCACTTCCCGTGCGGTACGGATCAGCCGCGCCTGCTCGCGCGCACTCGAAACGATGAACCAAGGGTCCACAGCGATGCAATGTCCTCCGACCCCCGGGCCGGGGGAAAGTATATTAACGCGGGGGTGGCGATTAGCCAGAGAAATCAACTCCCAAACGTCAATTCCCAGTCGATCGCAGATCAACGAAATCTCATTAGCAAACGCAATATTCACGTCGCGGAAGCTGTTTTCGCAGAGCTTAGCCATTTCGGCTGTTCGCGCATCCGTGATTATACAATCACCTTCGACGAAAATTCGGTAGAGCTCAACCGCACGCTGGGCACAAGGCGGCGTCATGCCACCGACTACGCGATCATTTTCTACCAACTCTTGGATGACTTTTCCGGGGAGCACGCGCTCGGGGCAGTGCGCTACCCGGATGTCGGCCTCCACGCCGGCTCCTTGGGGAAAGCTCAAATCAGGTCGCGCCGCAGCAAGCCATTCCGCCATCTGTTCGGTAGCGCCTACCGGAGAGGTCGATTCCAAGACAATTAGATCGCCCTTCTTAAGTACTGGTGCTACAGCGTTCGCGGCGCTCTCAATGTAAGTTAAATCAGGCTCGTGATCTTCCCCCTTGAACGGCGTTGGTACCGCTATGACAAACGCGTCCGCCCCCTCGGGCTGAAGAGAAGCTCGCAGTTTTCCGCGTGTCACGACGTCGCGGACAATGGCATCAAGCGCCGGTTCAATAATATGAACATCACCGCGATTAATTGTATCTACCGTCGAGGGATTGATATCAACACCCAGTACATCGATACCACGCGACGCAAACACCGCCGCCGTGGGAAGGCCAATATAACCAAGCCCGACCACGCAAACATTCTTAATTGGGTGCATGAGGTTATTGCTCCAGCGCTGCTTTAATGCGGGCGGCGGCATGGCCATCGCCATAAGGGTTGTGTGCGCGACTCATGGCGGCATAGGCTTCTGGCTCATCGAGAAGCCTTGCGGTTTCTTCAATGATTTGAGCGCGATGAGCCCCAACCAATCGCACCGTGCCGGCGTCGACCGCCTCCGGGCGCTCGGTTACTTCGCGCATCACCAGAACCGGCTTGCCCAGGCTCGGCGCCTCTTCCTGAATGCCACCGCTATCCGTGAGCACTAGATGGGCATGCCGCAACAGATGAATAAACGGCTCATAGGTCAACGGTTCAGTCAACCAGATATTTGTTCGGTCCCGCAGAATAGCATTGACCGGCGAACGTACATTGGGATTCAGGTGCACGGGGTAGACAAAGTGTGTATCGGGATATCGCAGCGACAGTTCTCTCAATGCCTCACAGATTTCGAGAAAGCCGTGGCCAAAGTTCTCGCGGCGATGACCGGTAATTAAAACAAAGCGTTCACTTTTCCAATCAAAGCGGACCTGTTCATTGATCCGGTGTTCGGCGGCGCTGCGTAGAACCTCGTCCTGGTCCAAGCGCGCGATCATGAACTGCAGCGCGTCGATAACGGTGTTCCCGGTTACGACGATCGCGGCCGGATCGACCCCATCGCGGATCAGGTTTTCGCGGCTGGTCGTCGTCGGCGCAAAATGCCAACGAGTCACAATCGTCGCCAACTTGCGATTAAACTCCTCTGGAAACGGCGCGCGCAAATCCCAGGTCCTGAGCCCCGCCTCAACATGGCCGACCGCAACATCGGCATAAAAGGCAGCTAATGCTGTAGCCATCGTGGTCGTCGTATCGCCGTGCACCAGCACAATATCGGGTCGTTGCTCTAACAGTACGCGCCGCATCCCTAGCAAGACCGCCGACGTTACGTCGTACAAGTCTTGACCCGGCGTCATAACATTCAGGTCAACATCCGGAACTATTGCAAAGGATTCCAGCACCTGATCCAGCATCTGCCGGTGCTGCGCGGACACACAGCAAACAACCTCAAAGCGCGCCGTGTCGGAGCGAAGCGCGTGATACACTGGCGCCATCTTGATCGCCTCGGGCCGCGTTCCAAACGCCAGCATTATCTTCTTACGCTCGTACACCACCCGCCACCTGCTCCAAAATGTCAAGCATCCGTCCTGCAAGCACAGGCCGGCTATAAAGGGATGCGGTGGCCACGCCACCTGAAGACAACGCGCGATGGGTTTGAGGATCTCGAATCGCCCGGATTACGCGCACGAGGTCCATAGAGCTTTCAGGCTCAAAGGCAAGGCCGGCGCCGCCGTTCACCACTAGGTCACGCGCTTCGCCGTAGACCCCGATCAAAACCGGGACTCCGGAAGCCATATACTCGAAAATCTTTGATGGAATGATCCCCGTAAGCAGTTCCGTTTTACGAAGGTGTGCGATTGCTCCGTCGAGCGCGTTGTAAACCGCAGATAACTCCTGCTTCCCTACTGGCGGCAAGAATGTGACGTTGCTGGCACCGGCAGCAGTTTGAACCAGTTCTTCTTTACGGGCGCCGTCGCCAACAAACAGAAAATGAACGTCCGCCAAGTCGGGATGGCGCCGCGCTTCGGTCGCTGCATCGAGCACCGTCTCCAAGGCATGCGCCAGGCCGTGTGTGCCAATGTAGCCGATTAGGAACTTGCCCTGCAGGCCAAGTTCTGCCCGCTTACGTTCGCCTTCGCTGGTATCAGGTTTGAAATGATCGAGCAGAACACCATTGGTCACGATGTCGATCTTGCCGCCATCAACGCCTCGCGCGACAAGCTTGGTTCGAAAGGCGCTGGCGACGGCGACGATCCGATCCGCCGAGCGATAAAAGAAGCGTTCAAGCCCTTCCAGGACGCGGAGCAGCATCGAGCGGCGCATCGCCGCAACCGCCTCAATCGACTCAGGCCAGATATCGCGCAGCTCAAACACCCAAGGCCGCCGATGAATAAAGGAGGCGAACCAACCTGCTCCGAGCGTGAAGAATTGAGGCGACGTCGCGACGATCACATCGGGCTTTGCGACAAACATGCTGGCAATCGACGCAGAGATCATGTAACTGATATAGTCAATAATCCGCCGGACCGTTCCAGTGTTTGGTGCCATGAACGACCAAACACGAATTACATCGATGTTCCCGATTTTTTCCCTCTGCCATAAGCGATTACGATATCCTTCATAGACACGCCCGCGAGGGAAATTTGGTGCGCAGGTGATCACGGTTATGCGGCAGCCTGCAGCAGCCCAATTAGAACAATGTTCAAACGTGCGCGTTGCTGGCGCGTTGATTTCCGGCGGAAAATTATCCGAAAAGAACAAAATACGAAGGTTTCGCTTGGTGGTGAGCCCCGGCTTCGCGTTTTCTTCCCGTGGCGCGACCTCCTCCAGCTGCCGCCCCCTCACGCCGCCTCCGCCAAGGATATCGTAACCCGCGCCACCTCGATCAACTCATCAAATGGAATGGGAGATTCTTGACCAAGTTTGATAGCGTCGACAAAGGCTTTCGTGCAGCTCAACTGCCCCTTGTCTTGGCGCAAATTATTTAGATTTGGGGCCAGCTTCATGCCATGCGCGGTAAGCTTTCGAAAATTATCCAATTGGAAGATACGGCCGGCCTGAAAAACTTCCAAACGCTCCTTGGGGAAGCCTCGATGCCCATTGGCGAAATACTGGATGCTGCCGACCGAGCCGTCCCCGAAGCGAAGTTGGATGACGACACTATCACGTGCATCCCCGTCCATACCCACTAAAGCCGCGTGGGTGATCGGCGCACCCGCTAGAAACCGCAACAAATCAATGAAATGACAGCATTCGCCGATAATGCGGCCGCCACCGATCATGCGGTCCTGTATCCAATTATCCGTTGGAATATGACCGGCATTAACAGTGTAGATGAAAGATTTCGGCGCTGAAACGGCGCTGATGAGCTGCTTGATTTTAATAATGTGCGGCGCGAACCGGCGATTAAAGCCGACCATCACCAGCGGTTTCGCCGGCAACTCTGCAACGCACGCCTCGATCTGATCGATCTGATCATGGAACAGCGCCAGCGGTTTTTCGACAAACACGTGTTTGCCAGCGCGCAGGGCGTCGATGACAAACGCTGAATGAGTGTCATGCCGCGTCGCTATTACAACGGCGTCGGCTTGCGGATCCGTGACGGCGCCACGGGGATCACTGGACGCTTGGGCGAACCCCAATCGTCGTGCCTGCGTGGCTGCGCTAAGACCTGTCGCAGATGCGACTTGCCCGAGCGTGGCGCCTGCGGTGCGAAAGGCAGGAAGGAGCACGGCGGCGGCATAATTGCCCGCGCCAATAGCATTGACGACAACACCGTCTGGCCGTGCGGCGGCGCGCGCGGTGATCGGGACAACGCCGCGTCGTTCGAAAGCCCGTGCTTCCGGTTCGGCCGCGATGGGATAGCGAAGGAGCACCCCGAGGGAAGGCGCAGATCCCGAGATCAAGTCATATGCCTCGGCCGCACGGTCAATCGGAAACTCATGGCTGCGAAGGGCGGCGCAGTCGAGCGCCCCGCATGCCATCATGTCGAGTACTGCCTCGAAATTCCGTTGCTCGGTCCAGCGAACATATCCGAACGGATAATCTTGACCCGATTCTTCATAGGTTGGATCGTAGCGCCCGGGCCCGTACGAGCAGGAGACTTGGAACGTTAGTTCTTTTTCGAAGAAATCGGCGCGAGACAGCTGCAACCCGGCAACGCCCACCAGGACGATCCGTCCGCGTTTGCGCGACATCTGCGCCGCGTGGTGGACAGGATCGTTGCTGTCTGTGGCAGCGCAGATGAGAACAGCATCCACCCCGCGACCGCGGCTGAACTGGATGCCCGCCGCCACTGGATCGGCGTCATTCCCGAGTTGAAAGGGCTCCGCACCGAATTTTTCCGCCAACGCCAGCTTGTGCGGATCGAAGTCCATGCCGATAACGCGGCAACCCTGTGCGCGCAGCAGTTGAACGGCGAGCAAGCCGATCAACCCCAGCCCCATCACCGCGACCGACTCGCCGAGCGACACCGAAGCAAGCCGAATGCCCTGCAACGCCACCGCGCCGACAACGGTAAAAGTAGCATCCTCATCCGATACGTTATCAGGAATCGCGGCGGCGAGCGTCTTCGGAACGACCGCGTATTCAGCATGCTTGCCGTTGGAGACGACGCGCTGGCCTTGTCGAAAGCCGGCGACGCTGCCACCCACCGCATCGACGACACCGACATTACAATAGCCGGGCGCCAAGGGCTGATCGAGCTTGTTCTGCACACTCTTGATTGTCGCGGCGAGCCCATCGGTTTTGACTTTGTCGCGTACCATGCGAACTTTGTCGGGCTGTTGCTTCGCCTTGTCGAGCCAGTTCGCCCGCCCGAACTCGATCATCGAACGCTCGGTACCGGTTGAGATCAGCGACACGCTGGTGCGGATTCGAAGGGCGTTTCGTCCGACTTGAGGAAGAGGGACTTGCACAACGTCGACAACGCCGTTGCGAAGGCTTTGGACGATCTGTTTCATGGAGCGACTTTCCTTATCGGCTTGGTTGCCGCAACGCCGGTAGAGCGCCGTTCTGCGGCGGCATGAACGCGTTGAGCGTCAGGATCGCGAGCACTGGGATCAAGCACACCGTTGTGCTGAAGGCCGACGTGAAAAGGTTCCACACGTCGACCTGAAATGCATAATATAGCGAAGGTGCAGCAACCACCGACCACAGAATGAGCCGTGGATCAAAGTCCTTTCGGCCAAAGTCGTTTTGTGCTAGCAAATTACCGAATATCGTTATCATCACACCGCAACAGAACAGTACAAATATCCCCACTGCATAGCCATAGTTGAACCAGGCATCGATATAGCCTGGCTGAGGCATTGTCACAAATCGCTGTGCGGTACGCAGCTGCGGAAACATATACTCCCCAAGATCAAGCCCGAGGTCCATCGGACTTGATCCAGGCGGTGGCGCCTGGCTCGACATTTGAATCAAATAAGGCAACGGAATTGGCAGGCGCATTATGAACAGCTCAGCCGAGCCGAGATCCGTAGAACTGGTCTTCACCAATGAGTATAATCCGAAGGCGATGCTTCCGAGACCAACGGCGCCCGCAACCAACACGGGATGCGGACGGCCTCCTCGCAGGGCGGCATGGCAAAACACGCATACCAGCAAAAACGTCAGCGTTGGGCCAATTTGAAACATACCGAGGTTGAGGAGCAAGGCGAGCAACGCCAGAGTCCCCCCGGCGATGCCATTAAGCCACGGCCGCCGACTGGGCCAGAACATTATTATCGCGGCCGAAGGTGGCAGCACGCTGTAAATAACGGCGCCCTGCAAGAAGGAGGTAGCCTGAAAAACCTCTGCGCGTTTCACGTAAAGCGCCGACTGAGACGTCGTCGCTGCCAGATCTCCCAACGCGTTACTGATTAACAATGGCGCCACAGGCGTGACAACTAGCAGCGATCCAATAATGACCATGCCGAGGCCCAGGACAACGGCATCGGGACGAAGGGGAGGTCGGTACCGCAGTGCCCTGCTGGGCTTCCAAAGCGCGCTCAAGATCACCACACTCCAGGGCACTATCAAATATGGGATGACGGCAACGGACAGAACCAGCCAATAGGAGATGTTTGTTGGGAGAAAAACGCTACCACCATAATAACGGAGTAAATATTCTTCTTGCGACGCGAAAAGCACCATACACCCCGCCGCGTAAGTAAGCGAAAAGAGCCCGAGGGTGTAATCCAGCGGCAAGCGGTGCCAAGGCGATAATATTCGCCGCGCTTGCAACCACGAAAAAAGGCAAACAGCAATCGCCATGACGACAATCGCGATGCGCGAATTATACTCGGTCATCGGATCTCTTCGGCTAGCGACATAAAGATGCGATCAACGTGCTGGCGCCATGTGTAAGCGGCCAATGCCTTTTGCTGGGCAGCCGCGCCGAGCCCCTCGCGCCAAGCCACACGATCTCGCAAAATGCGCAACCCTCGCACGATATCGTCGACCGAGCCGGGCTCGGTAATGATGGCGAGCGCGTCGGGTGGTGGGACAGCTAGCCCATCCGCCTCGTCAATCGCGGTGCTCGGCGTCAAGACTTCAGATATTTGCTCCAGGCCGGATGCGATGATCGGCCGTCCCATGGCCATATATTCGAAAAGCTTAGTCGGGCTTCCAAACAATCGAGAGCCGTCGGCTGGCCGCACGTGCGGCGACAAGAACGCATCCGACGCGGCGAGATAGGCGGGCGCTTCGTGTTGCGGGACTAAGCCAGTAAAGATTACCTTCCCAGACGCAATCTCGTCGGCCAGCAATGCGCGGGCTGCCGGGGCATGGATGCCGTCGCCGACCATCAGGAACCGCAGCTGCTTGCCTTCGGGGGGCGTCGGCTCGGCTAGGAACCGACGAATGGCATCCGCCAACACATCCGCGCCGTGCCATGCACCAAAAGTTCCGACAAAAGTGCAGACAAAATCATTGGGCACGAAACCAAGGCGTTCGCGCAGCGGCTGGCGATGCCGCGCCTGAGCAGCGGGATCAAAAACAGTTGGATCGATGCAATTGGGGTAGTTGATGATACGATTCGCCGGCACGCCGCGCGAGACCAGTTCATCGGCAAGCACATCCGAAACAACGACGATACGGTGCGCGTGTCTCAGGCAGACTTCTTCTAGCTGGAGCATGAGATCTCTCCAGACGAGCTTCAGCCCCCAATTATCCGCAATCCAAACTTCCGATCCATTATACTCTATTACTAACGGCGTTTTGAATGTTCGAGACAGTATAACACCAGCCAAGCTGCCAATCGTTAATCGCTGATATATGAAATCAAAGCGTTGCTTTGACAACACACGCGCGCCAGCCGAGATGCAATTTGCATTGAAGCGAAGATTATTGCTCTCTCTTGGTACCCCGTAGGTGCCTATCGCCGCGATCGGCGCGAAATTCATGTCCGAGCGCACCATCGCCGGAAATTCGATCGCGGCCATGACGCTATCCGGCGATCGACGGAACAATTCGTTGGCGACCCCTGCAATATGGCCAACCGAACCGCCGGCGTGTGTCCCAAACATTAAATTGCTCTTTAGGTACAGCGCGGTCGCACCCCCGATAGCCCCGAATTGCAGCGGCTGAACCCGAAGCAAATGGCGTGCCTGTCGCTCGCAGCGCAACTTGGCGATCCGTCCACCGATCGAAGCGTTGACACTGGCGAAGATACCGAAAAATGCGCGCCAGCGGGGAACCGAGCGAACCGCGCCACTTGTTATATCGAGGGTCTTGATCGTTCCCGAGCGGGTGAAGGCGGCGACCAAGAGCAGGATCGGCAGCAAGACATGTTCGGTGGTCGCGCTGAGAACCACCACGATTTCATCCGCGCGAACCCCGCGCAATTCGGCAAATAATCGCCGCAGCGACAAGACGCGCAGCGAGGCAAGCGACAGCGCGCGGCCGGTGGGTATGACACGGTCGACAGCGCGGGAAAGCTCCGTCGACAGCGGGTAACACGACAATACGACGTTCATTGGGCGCCCTTGTCACCGGCCATGGCTACCGGACCCAGCAGGAAGCTGTCACGGCGCATCGATAAGATACCCATCATCCGACGGGGCAAACTTACCGGCTCCTCCGCCCCGCGTACATGACCAAGGACCTGATAGCCGGCCTCATGAAACAGCCGCCGCCAATCCGCCGCATCTCGAAAGCGGACTCCAACCCCCAGCGTGTTGGCGCGCAGCGACGGAATAAATCGCCCGACCTGACCTGCCGCCGCCGAGAGAATTCGGCTGCTCGTGATCACCCCGATCAACCAAGCCGAAGCGCCGCGCACAACGGGCGAGTCATAGATATATTCATTCACAAAGACGCGGACGTTTCGCTCGCGCCAATTCGCCAAGGCGCGGGCCTGCAACGTGCGTGTGTCGGCTAGGGTTTCACCGACCAGGTGATGCAGGATCAGGTTGAAGCACACGACCCCCTCGTCGCCCGCAAAACTCGGGGCGAGCGCATCGAACTGCATTGCTTCCAGCCCCTTCTCCCGGGCTTCCTCGATCGACTTGGGATCACTGTCCAACACGCGCACGCTCAGCCCGAACTGACGTGCGATCGCCTGGGAGAAATAGCCACAGCCGCCACCAACATCGGCAACCACCCCCACCATGCCGCCGCTGCGCATCACCAGCGCCTCGAAGTCACGGACCTGATCCGTCACGAAATTGTCGTCATAGAACTCGGCGATCCGCTGGCTGTCGAGCGCGCGCTGACCTCCCGTGGACGACTGCCCGGCCAGCGCCAATTCATGCGTCATCTCGTCAATTCCTGTGCCCAAAAAGGGAAGCCGCATTAAGCTCGGCAAGCCCCCACCCGCCGCGACGGCCTCTTACTCCGATGCAACCTTGTCTGGCAACCGCACTCCTTCACCTCACCGACCACCCGAATGCCTCGGAACTTCGGCCGCATCAGACGGCGCGGCCAAAGGCGTCCCCCCAGATCGCGGATAAGCCGCAATAAGCGCCAACAGCTGGACAGCGATGCCAATGGGCGCCGATGCCGCGGCAGCAAGCGGGTGCGCCGGAGCGAAGACTTTGAGCATGAACGTCGTCGTCGCAACGCCGATCAGCTGGCTGAACAGTAACGTTCCATACCGCCCGTTCCTCTGATAAAAGAGCAGAAATATCAGGCATGGGATACCAAAAGCCGGGGCACTCGCCATGATAAGAAATATTATTGGCGCAGCCGGATATTTCCCTGCGTTTATAATAGGCATTAAATAAAAGCCGATACCTGCAGCCGCAAAGATGATAAGAATTGCGAACAAGGCCAAATAAGTGAAACGCTTAATTAGGCTCCGAACATCCCCTTCATTAACAGTGGCAACCGCCGGCATGATTACCACGTTGATCGCAGTAACGACGGATACCAGCAATCCATAATAACGAAACGCCACGCCGAACTCAGCATAATCTTGCGGCGTCGCGATCGGACGATACAACAATGCGGGCAACTGCGCTGCTAAGCCGGCAAAGAGGAAGAAGCCCAGGAGCAATATCGAGTTGCGCGAAGCGAGTTCCAAAGCGACGGTCTTGACGCCTTTCCAGGTCAAGGCACCGCTAGGGATCGCCGATTGCAAAGCCGCAACGGCTACGAGATAGGACAGCGCCAGACTCCAGAGAAGCCAAAAGGCGCGATTGTTGGGGAACAACGCCAGCACGCCGATGGTCAGGGTGAAAAAGAGCACCGACCGCCCCACCTCGACCAGGGTGAACCGGCGGAAGGCGCCTTCTCTTTGCAGGATGGACCGCCTGACCTCGAAAATGATAGCCGCGCCGGCAAGAGTGAGCCCAGCTAGAGTGATACCAAGATCAACGGATCGTGCGAAAACAGCGATCAAGGTGTAACCGGTCACCGTGAGGAAAAGGGCAACATATTGCGTTGCCCGAAGCTGTGCCGCAGTAACGAGATCAAAGACGATGGCACGATTAAAATAGCTATTAAAGAAGGTATAGGCGGTTATCCCGATCGCGCTTACATAGACATAATCACCAAGCTCGTGCGCGCTGAGAACTCGCATCGCGGCTAGCAAGGCGAAGGCGTTCAAGGCCTTCGCGATCAGATCGCCGCCCAACACCAAACTGAAGCTGCGTAAGCTCGCCATTATCGGGACAATGCAACGGTTAGTGGCTGGAGGTCACGATCGCACTCCAACACCAACTTCATGGTGGGGACGGCGACGCCGTAACTGGGCGAAACCCGGGCGGGCATAATCCGCCCACGCCACCCTGGGCCGGTCCAACGCAGCGTAAAACTTTGATCGGCGCGCACCAGTCGCACCGCTCCATCGCTCAACTCCGCCTCGACACCGATCGCAAAATGGAACGGGATCGTACAGCTGTGCGGCTGCTGACAGTCGAAGCGATGCTCGATGGTTAGCACCGCGTGCCGGTGGTCAAGTTCAAACCGACGCCACACCGAGACCGGATCCTCCAGCCGCCCATAAGCGTGATGGATTCCGGCGAAGCTACTGCGCTCCGCCCCCTGTTTAAATTCCAACGCTTCAAAAGCACCATCATCGCGAAGGCTCCACAGATCCCGTTCCCCAAAGAAACGGTAAATCTCTTCGCCATCGATCTGTGGCGTGTTATGATAAGCGGTGCTGCGAAAGGCATTACGCTCGCGAAAGTTGGCCGTGTATTGATATGCGCCACAGTCGCTGACCAGCGTCACACCATCGATTGCGGCCTCAAACGCCAGCAAGTCACTATGCCCATGTCCGCCCCGGCCGGCTAGGCCCAACGGCCCACAGTCGATAAAAACGTGATTGCGGCTGTCGCGCAGAACGTAGAAGCCGCCCTCGGGAAAGGCAATGGAGCCTTTGGCGGTTTGCTTATCTACTGGTAGGCGCGCGAGCGCCTCCAGGCCCAAAGCCCAGCCAACTTCTTCGCCATTCGCTGCGCCGGCATCAACTAATTGCGCGTCGTCGAGTGCGAGCCCAACCAAACCGATCAGATAGCGATGGTCGTTGATCGATTGACCGCCAAAGGGAAGCGTTCTGGCATCGTCAGCATCCCCCCACAAAGGCGCTGTGCCATCCGGTCGCGAATAGGCTTCGGTGAACCGCGCCATCGCCGCCAAACGCTCACGGTAAGCCAACTGCACGGGCAATCCCCCACGGAGCCGGTAAAGCGCCGGCCACAGAAACAACTCCAGGACCAGGCGGTGATAAGGAACCGACGCCTCGAAATCGACGCCGTCGGGGAAAACTTGTAGCATTATTTCCGCAGAAAGGATCGCCCAACCTTCCTCACACCACCTTCTGGCCTTCGGATGGTGGCTCAGGAACTGACCGATCATGGCCAATCCCGCAGCGTCCGCCGTGTAATGATTGCCGTTGACGTCCGACTTCTCAAGATGCCGAGAGATGAAGTCGCCATGTAAATACACATTCTCTAAGAATTTGGCCCGGAAGGTACGATCGCTCCAACTTTCACTATGCCCCACGGCGTGGGAGAACCAAAGCCAGCAGATCGCGCGAAGGGCGACGTCCATCGTGCACGCCCAGTTGACCGAAGCCGCATAAGGATTCTCCGCAATCCAATGCTCTATCAGCCGCCGAAGCTCGGCGGCATAACGCTCATCCCCGCTGAGAAGATAAGCTTGGCCCAGCGGAATCATCCACTGCATCCGTGACAATTCCCAGGGAACCTTCACATCGGTCGGACGGTCTAGGTCATTATAAGCGATGTCCTTACAAAATGCCGGTGCCCAGCGCTCGCCACTCTTGAAATCGCGATGCCAGTCGATCGGATCACCCAAGACGATCTCGCCGGAACCGAGCAGGTCGACATGGTGAGCGAGAGCCCGTTCCGCAAGCGCGAGCACCCGCGCGCGCGCGCCGGGCAGCATGCGGTCAAAGCAAGTCTGATCGATCGCCATCGGTGTCGGACCAGGACGCTCGAGCAAAGCAGCCCACCACAAGTCGACGGTTTGAAACCCCGCCACCGCGCAGAGGCGCGTTGCATCCACATTGCGGGCGCGCCGCGGCCCGCGGAAACGTTCCGACTGCGCGCTCGCTTCGTGCAAAATACGTCGTGCCAGATAAGTCGGGGACTTTTTCAATAGACGACGAAGGCGTTCGGTGGTCTTGATAACACCCTCCAGATAAACGGGACAGGTCGCTTTAATAGCCAGCCCGGCGCAACTCGAGTGGCGTCAAATCACCTCAACGAATATTACTGGCGACGACGCTGACGTTTCACCCTATCGAAATAGGGAGCGTCGTAAATGTTTTCCGTCGAGCGCCCTGCATGAGTTCGCGTTCGATTGATTCATCGCGTGCTTACCGGCCTCTGCTGGGTTCTTCGTTGTCGCTCGCCCTGTCAGGCGTAAGCGGCAGCGGGCCGGGCCGGCGTCGTCCGGTGCGAAGACGGTGCGTGCCCATCAATCCAGTAATCGTACCAAGCGGACAGGTTGAACAGCGTCCAAATATAAAGACCGTTATCCCGCTTCCCGCTGCGATGGTGCTCGAACAACTGCCGGATATAATCCAGATCAAAATATCCCTTCTGCATTAGCGCCGATGACATCATGCTCCGTTCGACAAATGCACCAAAATCGCCCTTCAGCCAGTCGCTCATCGGCGCGCCGAAGCCCATTTTCTTTCGATAGATAATGTTATGCGGAATAATTCCCTCGACGGCCTTTTTCAGGACGTACTTGGCAGTTCTGCCTTTGATTTTTTGTTCCTTAGGAATATCGAGAGAATATTCTACAAGCTTGTGATCAAGGAAAGGCACACGCGCCTCGAGCGATACCGACATGCCGATCTTATCGACGCGCATTAGGAGCAGCTCGGGCAAGCGTAGCTTGAACTCGTTATAGATCATCCGTTGAAGAACATCATGGCCGGGATTGGTCCGGCTCAGCTCGTCGTTGAATGAGCGGATAACATTGAAGGTATCGGGCAGAGCGTAATCTGCCGGCATCAAGCCGCTATCAATCAGAACGCTGTAATTGACGTCACTTTCAATCGCCGATTTGTGGACCAGCCGGTCCTTTAGCGTATCCCAGAAAACCGTCGCGCCGCTCCAGAAATGCTCTCGGTCGCGCGCGGCGCGATCGAAGATGTCGGCATAGATCTCCGCCCGAGGTGAGAAACGCCCGGCGGCTTTGGCAGCGCCAGCCAACCCCGTTCGGATCGCACGCGGCGTGAAACGTCGATAAGGTGACCAATACTGCTCGAACAAGCGCAGATAACCCATGTAGCTGGCATATCCGCAAAACTGCTCGTCGGACCCTTCGCCCACCTGAACGACGGTACAGCCGCTGTCTTTCGCCAGCTTCGACACGAAATAAAGAGGGATACACACCCAGTCCGCGATTGGCTCATCTTGACTGTGAATAAGATCGTCAAGGTATCCGGTCATGTCGCCGGAGTTGATCATTATTTCATGGTGATTGGTTTTGAATTCCTTCGCCACCTGCCGCGCATATTCCAGCTCATTTAAATGCTGATAATCTTTAAACCCGACCGAGAAAGTTTCGACCGGGCGATCCATCTGCTCGGCCATCAACGCGACATTGGTGGAAGAATCGATACCGCCGGAGAGGAACACGCCAAAAGGCACGTCCGACATCATCCGCTTGGCGACAGACGCGCGAAGATGATCCCGCACCCCGGAAATCAGACGGTCTTCCTGCGCCTTGTCGGAGAGCCCGGCGAGACTTTCGCCGAGCTCCGACTGACCAGGCTTGGCGTCCCAATAGCGTACTGCCTTGAGGCTACCTTCACGTCCTATTTCGAGATAATGGCCAGCCGGGAGTTTAAATATGCCCGAAAACATCGTTAGCGGCGCCGGGGTCGTAAGGAACGACAAATAGTGATACATCGCAATCGGATCAATGCCCGCCTTGATCGCCGGATGCTTCAACAATGCTTTGATCTCAGAGGCGAAAGCGATTTGCCCCTCTGGCATAGCGAAATATAGTGGCTTCACACCGATGCGGTCGCGAACCATGAACAGCTTTTGCTGCGCGACGTCCCAGATAGCGAACCCGTAATCGCCCTCGATACGCTGAACGAGCCCATCGATACCCCAGGCGCTATAGCCATGGACAAGGACTTCGGTATCGGAATGATGCGTCGCGAACTCATGTCCGGCAGCCGTCAATTCGGCGCGAAGCCCGGCATGGTTGTAGATCTCGCCATTATAGGTAACCCAAACGCTCTCATCGGCGTTTGTCATCGGTTGATTTGCGCTGGCGCTTAGGTCGATGATCGACAGTCGACGGTGAGCGAGGCCGACGCGGCCGTCCGCGCTGGTCCACAAGCCACCACCGTCAGGGCCGCGGTGTAGCATTGTATCACGCATCAGGACGAGATTGGCGGGATCGAAGCCCGCCCCCTGCGCAAAGGCGAAAATCCCGGCAATACCACACATAGCCTTATCTATCCTCTGAGCTCAGGGTCAGCTGGCGTTCCACTTCGAACGCCACTCGCGAAGTAGAAAGCAGGTCGTCAAACGCGATCGGCCAGTTAGCATCGTGACCGCGCAACGTCCGCGCGAGCGCTTTCAATTCTTCTAATTGTCCCTTTTGCGGACTGGCGGCACGCCACGGGCGGCGCTTTACTCCCGTCACGTCAACCGACTTATAGTTATCCATTGTAACGATCTTGCCATCGCAGAAGATCGTCATCTGCTCCTTGGGGAACTCCTTGTTGCCGAGCGCCGTGTAGGTCAGCGAGCATATCGAGCCGTCGCGATAGGTGATGGTCGCGACGAAATTGTCGTTGGCGCGCCATTGCGGGTCGGCGCTGACGATAGCGCGAGCGTCGATCCCGGTGATGTCGTGGCAACCGGTGAGCGCGTTGAACAGGTCGTATATATGACAAGCTTCGCCCAGATTTCGACCGCCCCCCTCGGGACCATGCACCCAATGGTCCCGTGGGATGAAGCCGGCGTTCATCTGATAGTTGACAATCATCGGCGTCGTGCGATTGGCCAGCGCGCTGCGCACGGCGTCGGTTGCAGGCGAAAAGCGGCGGTTATATCCGACCATTAGTACCGGCGACCCCGGCGCTGCGGTCGACAACGCCTCGATCTTTGCCAGATCGTCCGCATCAATCGTCAGCGGTTTTTCGACCAATACGTGCTTACCCGCCGCCAGCGCCTTAATGACGCTGCCGCCGTGAAGGTCGTGGCGGGAAGCTATGAGCACCAGATCGACCTCGGGATCGCCCAGCACTTCATCGAGATCGGTCGTCGAATACGCCGCCCCCATTTGATCAGCGACCGCCTTCGCATTCGAGCCCGTGCGGCTCATCACGGCGTGCAACGCAAAGTCTTTATCCAACGCGCGCAGATTTGGCAGATGCACGCCCTGCGCGAAGCTGGACGCCCCCACCAAGGCGACCTTTATTCGATCCTTCACGGCCTTCGCCGCCGGGTTCGCGATCCGACGAACGGGCGCCGTTGTTTCGCCCGGATATTGCAGCAACGCGATCAACGGCCGGTCGGGCGTGTTGAGCGACGCGTAGGCGGCCTCCGCTTCGTCAATCGGGAAGGGCGGCGCGATCAGATTATCAAGCCGAACCCGACGCGACGCGAGAAGCTCTAGATAAGCCTCCATGTTGCGATTTTCGGTCCAGCGCACATAGGCAAGCGGATAGTCCTGCCCGCCTTCTTCATAAACGGGATCATATCGACCGGGTCCGTAAGAAGTGGAAATGAAGAAATCCAACTCCTTCACGTAGAAATCGCTACGTTTCAGATCGAGCCCAACGTCGCCAACCAAAACCACTCGCCCCTTTTTGCGGGTCATGCGCATGGCTTGACTGATCACACTGCTATCCGCGCCGCCCGCGGTAACGATGACGGCATCGGCCCCAAAGCCCTTGGTCAGGCGCGTCACGCGATCGACCACATCTTCTTCGGTGGCAAGAACCGCCGCATCCAGGCCGTTCGCCAATGCCTGTTCGATCCGCTTGGGATCCACGTCGATACCGATCGTCCGACAGCCATTGGCGGTCAACATCTGCGCCGTCATCTGCCCGAGCACGCCAAGGCCGATCACGACCATGGTCTCGCCGAGTGTGGGCGACGCCCGACGCACTCCCTGGATGGCGATCGCACCGAGCGTCACGGTGCTGGCGGTTTCAAAAGTCAGTCCTTCGGGAATGGGGACCGCAAGATTGACCGGGACGTCGATATATTCGGCATGATTGGCGATGCCAGCGCCAGCGCACGCGACGCGGTCGCCGATTGAAAAGCCTTCAACCTCGGCTCCAAGCGCCACGACGACGCCGCTTGCCGAGTAGCCGGTTGGGGCGCCCGCCGCGAGTTTCGCCTGGACCCGGTTAAGGGTATTCAATACGCCCTGCTCGCGCATCATTGTCATGACGCGGGCCACGTTCTCTGGCTGCTTCAGCGCCCGCCGGTAGAGCGGGAGGCCCGAATTGCGTACCCCCGCCATTTCGGTGCCGGCCGAAATGCAGCTTGCGCGCACTTGCACCAAGATACTGCGCGCCCCGACCATCGGCGCCGCGACTTCGGAAACCTGCGCTGCACCGCCCGTGATCAACACTTGCTTCATTTTTGTGGTCCAATTTGAATGCCGGCATCGCGCAAACCGTGATCAACCGGCTCGGCAACAAGCCGCCACAATTAGAAACGCGCACCCCCAATGTCGCTCGCTCCATACCCGCTAACCGCCCTCAGTCAATCCATAAGCGAGCCCGGCAACCTGCGGCGATCCTGGCGCTGGCGTCCGCGGGCAAACGTTCCACGGATCGCGACTGTGTGCCTGGATTAAGCCATTCAAGCGGGTTGAATTTCCACCTCTAAGGCCAGCTGATTTTGCCCCTTGGGTAGGCGGATCACCAAACGGTGCGTTTGATATTCGACGCCCATATCGGGCCAGTATACGGCCGGCACGATCTCGATCGGGTGATCCGACGTGATGACGATCCGGGCATCGTCGCGTGCTACCGCCACAGCGTCGCCGCTCCGGCTTGGCTCCGCATCGGGATGCAGCAGCAGACCGAATGACGCGTCACCAGATCGATGGCCTATAATCCGGTCCTCAATCCTGAACGACCGGGCCTGGGTTTGCATCCGGTGCCAAATGACGTCCCCGCGCCCTTGAGCATAGCCATTATGGCTACCAACGAGTTCGAACCCGTTGGGGTGTTTAGTAAACGAAGCCTCCACGCTCGGCTGCCGGCCACAGCGAAACGAACCATAGAACTCTGCCTGGTCGCCACCATCAAGATGCAACACATTGTGGCTTGCCGCCGTCCGGCTGCGATCGCGCCGTGGCCCCGCATTATATTCAAAAACGCCTGGGTCGACGATCATCCGCTTACCAAGGACGCTCAACTCGAAACTGCCCACGTCGCCATGCGCGTGAGCCGGCAAATCTTTAGGCCCAACCGCGCCGAAATCCGTTACCAGATACCATGTCGTGTCCCGGCGGCCATAATAGCCGGCGGCCGGATATTGAAAGATACTATTCGGACCGGGCGCTGGGCCAATAAGACCCGCATAAGCGGCGGTGACCGTGGCTGGAGTCAGCGCCATCGATAGCCCGGCATCGTTGAATAGCGCTGGGCCGCCATCAGGATGTGTCAGGTCGGCCAAGGCGGCGGTCATGCGCGACAGGGCTGCATCTAATGCTCCCCCTAGCACATCGGGGCCAAGCGCCACCCGGGTTTCAAGAAGGTCCCCCAGAACCTGCGCATGATAACTGGTCGATCGTTCGAAGTGGACGCCATCCGCGAGGACTTGTTCGCCGAGTTCACGCTCGAGCAGCCGGAGCGCCAGGAGCCGCCAATCTTGCGCCCGCTGCCCATCGAAATAGGCACTCGCCCATGCCAACGCTTTGATATTTTTAATAATGTGATTGCCGGCGATGTCGACTTCGAGGTTGCGTTCTAGGAAAGCCAATTGGTTAACGATCGAGCGGTGGGCATGTTCAACAAATTCGGCTGTCAGTCGCCGCCTGCGTCTCGCCAGCTCCCCCATCAAGGCCACAACACGAATGGATAGAGAATAGGCATTCCAGTCAAACATCCAGTAATTTGGTTGCAATGGTGGAACGGAGCTTATCCAGTCGGACACAATGTTTTCGAGATTTTGATCGGATAGACTTGGTAGATATTCCATATAGTGAAGATTCATAAGCCAGAGTTGGCCGTTCTTACCTTGCGGAGAATGCCGCCATGCAAAAGGCAATGAGCGGTTTTCTTCGTGGTTCAAAAATTTGAACGAAAAACTGCCACCGTCCACGCCAACGGTTGCTTTGGTGGGAAACAGCAATTCTGGCGGCTGCTGCGCTGGCGGAATAGCGGGAAGTTCCAGTCCGGTCCGTCTGAGGAGCCCAAGACGGCGCGCAGCCATGAAGCCCTTACGCTTCCCTAGCAGCCGCGCCCTGGCGATGAGTTTTCTGGGAGGAACCTGCAACGCGAAACGAATGCTGCGTTTGATATTCATGCATTCCTCGAAGGTGAAAGCGCCACAGTGTTTAGCTTGCTTAAGATTTTTTGCTAAAGATGCTCGGCCAAGCATTGCCTGATCACGGCATGCTGCCATACAAATTCAGCCATATTGGACTGTCCAGCGTGAATTGCGCAATATCCGGCGTTTATTTAGCGCCTCGCGCCTTGATTTGTCCGCTTCAATGTGTCCCCTGCCACTTTGAACGGTGATAGTGAATTCGCCTGCGGATCGTAATAGCGATCGATTCTGTTACGCAGCCGCGCCTGAACACGGTTGGCAATGCGCGTCTGAGCCCGTGCGGTTGGCAGAATACCTGACACGCTCAAATTGTTCTGGCGCTCGCCAGCACGGCCTGCGGCGGAATTGGCAACTTTTCCGCTGACAGGTCGAAGCTGGCCATCTTCAATCCGGATCGGCTTTGTCGGCGCGGTAGATTCCTGCTGCGCCTCGTCGGACTGGTCACGCGTTTGCATGCTGAGCGCAGGCGCAGAGAGGAAGCTAGTCGACACGGCCAGAAAGCTAATAATGGCGGATCCTAACCGTGCCGTCGATCGCCTCATGTCACTTCTTCCCCGAATCGACAGATGGAAAGCCAAGCGAAAGCGGCAATAGCTCGATCCGCGTGATCATACCGCTGAGCCCCCCCAAGGCACTAGAAGGCCGCGCGACAAGGATCAACGATTGTGCGTTGCAATTGCGATCAACCTCTATTTCGCCGCCAAAATGGCCGTTTTGTTCAGCCGAATTTGTCACGATAACGCGTCCGAGCTCACGGCCGTCAGCAATGCACTGCAACAGCCAATATGGTTGCTCGTGTTTGGCTTGGTCGATGCCTTCGCTGATCCCCTCGATCCGGTAACGGCCCGGCGGTAATAACTGAACCTGCTGAAGCAGATTGCCTCCGACCGAAGGTACTGCGGAAAATACCGCGGCGCCGCTTGACGCCCCGCGCTGCACCGTCACGGAGATGCCTGCGTCTCCGGCTGGTATCCAATCGAACGGCGTGGGCACGGCTATATTGGCTGTAAAGGCCGGATCGCGCGAGCGGGTTCGGTCCAATCCAGGTCGGATGGTGGTGAAGTAACGCCAAGCGGCTTCCAGCTCATGGGCACCGATGAGCCTGGCAAGCAGGGTTGATTGGGCGGCCTCCGTGACAGGTACATGTTGCCGTGCGAGCGTTAGGAAAAGATCGACCGTTACCTGCGGCTTACTGGTGTTGTTGGCAAGATAACCGAAGAACTCATCACCCCAGGCTGGACGCAAACGTAACCTCTTCGCTAGCTGTTGAGCGACGGCGGGCTCAAGACTGGCGTTCACCAGGACCGGGAACAGAATCTCATTCGCACCTGCTTGGGTGCGCAAAGCGATATCATAATGGCGCAGTGCATCCGGAACTTCCTCCCGACGAACGGCATCCTCAATGAGCCATAGCTCGGCAGCCAGATCGCGACGGGATAGCCGTTCAGCATAGCTAAAATCTCGCCTCGCGCCGACGAGATCGCCCTTCAGCTCCGCCAATAATCCTAGCGTAGCGACAGCCGACACCGCCGTCGGGTCACGGCGCAGCGCAAGACGCGCGAGCCGCTCCGCCTCGCCCTGATCCGCCGCTGACTGAGCGGCCTGCTGCAGCGATTGGCGGCTTAATTCAGCCAGGATACGCGCATTGCCCGGGGCAAACAACGCGGCGAGTTGGGCGTCGTTCGGAGCGTAGAAAGTTGCTATCGAATTGGTGGTCGCAAGGTAACCGGCGACCGCCACCGCTGTAGCGACCACCGCACGCAATGCCCACCGTGCGATCGGATGACTCCTCACGCCAAGCCTTCCAGACCGCTAAACGGCGGAACTACCGCCCTTAGGCAGTGCCTTTGCGCCATAGTCGAACCCATAACCATAGCCATAGCCATAGCCATAGCCGTAAGCAGCGCGCTTTGCTTCGAACTTGGTCAGCACGCCCCCAAACACCCGCGCGTTGATGCTCACCAAGCGAGCGAGCCCGTTCCTAACCTGGCTCACGCGGATGCTGTGCGATTCCACCGCATAAACCACGCCCTCGACTTGGCTTGCGATCAATGGGGCATCAGCGAGCCCCATAACCGGAGGAGAGTCGATCAGAACATGATCATATTTGACCAAGAGCCGTTCTATCAGCTGCCTCAATCGCTTGCCGCCCAGCAGTTCGGCGGCATTAGGCGGCAGTGGCCCAGAAGTCATCGCATCGAACCCAAATTCCGGCACCGACAGGATGCTGCCGTCAAGGTCATCATTCCCGGCGAGATAGCTGCTGAGCCCCGAATCGTGCCGCGCCCCGATCAGCAGATGCAGCGACGGCGATCGCATATCGGCGTCGATCAGCACAACTTTGCGCCCACCCCGCGCCAACACCGTCGCCAAAGCAAGTGCCGTCGACGATTTGCCTTCTGCTGGCCGCGTCGAGGTAATGGATAGCGAGCGCGGCATCCCATGGTCAGTTGCGAACGACAAGCTGGTCTGAACGGCCAAATAAGCCTCGACGAGCGCGGATTTGCGGTCGAGCAACGCCGTCTCGGGCGCCTGATCGTCCACCTTAGGAACGGCGCCCAGAGCCGGAATGCCAAGGCGACGCTCAATATCCGTCGGCTCCGCGACCGTTTCATCGAGCTGTTCGAGCGTCAGCGCGGTCGCGCCGCCCAGGGCAAGGCCAACCGCAAGCGCAATGGCGAGATTGATCAGCAACCTCGGGCTGGACGGCCGTTCCGGTACATCAGCGAGATCAACTACCGAAACGTTGTTGACGCCAACGCCACCAGCGACGCCGATCTCCTTATAACGTTGCAGCAAGCCATCATATAACGCGCGATTAGTATCAACTTCCTGCTGAAAGATGTTGTACTGAATACTGCGATTGCGAAGATCGAGATAAGACGACTTGAGCCGCTCAACCTGTTCCTTCAATCCACTTTCGCGCTGGCGCGACTGCATATAGTCGGCGCGGATCGCGCCGGCAATCCGGGCCTCCTCGGCGCCGATACTGCGATCAAGCTGCTGAATCTGCGATTGAAGCGCTTTTGCAGGCGGATACGAAGGTTCAAACTGCGTCAACAAACGCTGATAGTCGGCGGCGAGCTCCGCACGGCGCTGGCGCAGGCCGTTGATCGCTTGGTTGCGCAACGCCTCGGTCGTGGCTCCCGATGAGCCGAGTTCGCGGTAGCGAGCCTCGGCCTGGATCCGCTCGGCCACCGCTTCGGACAAAGACGCATTCAGCGTCGCCAGCTCATCCGCCACAATAGAGCGTTCGCCCGCTCCCCCTGCGCCTGACTGGGCTGGAAGATTAATGATGCGCTGCGCCGAAGCGTAGGCGACCAACTGTCGCTGCGATTCATCCAGCTTGTCCTTGGTCTGCTTCAGCTCGCGTTCGAGCAGTGCCCGCCCATAAGCGGTGGCCTGCACCTTGCGCTCGAGGTTCGTTTGAATGAAGCTTTCCGCCCAAGCGTTCGCCACCCGCGTCGAAAAGAACGGGTCGGGACTGGTGAACTTGATCGCGACCAACCGCGATAGACGCGTTGGCTCGACAGCCACGTTCTTCAGGAGGATCTCGCCGGCAATTCGCTGCCGGGCCGGACGCCCTTGCGCCACATAATGGCCGTTAACTGTCGCAAAGGCCCGATCGGTTAACTTCTGCCGAAACATCTTGAAGAACCGCTGATCATCAACCAGGTTAAGCCGCGCGGCCACACGCTCGGTGAGCGTCCTGGACTTTAGCAGGCCGTATTGCGTTTGGTAGAATTCTTGATCGGCGACGTTCGATTCGCGATCGACACCCTGAAAATTAGTGATCCTGCTCGATTCCCGCGCAATCTCAATCAAGGTTGAGGCAGTGTATTTGGGGGTCATCAACAGGGTTATGATCATTCCCAGGACAACCGCGGCGAGCGTTATGCCAACAATGACAAATCGCCAGCGCAACACGATGCGAAGATATTCACGGATCAGGGGAGTCGCGTTTAGCCCTTCTCCTACGGTCGGCAAAGCTGCCGTAGGAATAGAAAGTTCGCCGCGGCCGGTCGTCGTAACGATATTCATGGCTTCTTACCTAATAATCGCAATAAGCGGTGCGGCTAGCAGCGGCGATAGGGCTACCAAATCACGGAACAGGCGGCGCTGCGGCGAGTCGCCGACGACGATCACATCATTGGCATAAATGGCGGGATCGGCGTATATTCCTCGACGGATCGCTCCGACGTTATAGAGCGCCGCCATTCGCTGCCCCTTAACGCTCCGCAGTATTACCACGTCCTCACCGCGGGCGAATTCAGTTAGGCCTTTCGCCGACGCGATTGCCCGCATCAGTGTCATCTGGTTCGTAACTGGATAGAGCCCTGGCTCCACCACTTGACCATCAACTGTCGCGACCTGGCTGACGGAGCTCTTGATATTCACGACAACTTCCGGATCGCGGACCGAATGCGCGCGTAGCGCGGCTTCGATCGCGCGCGCCAATTCTTCCGCCGTCGTGCCCCGCGCGTCGACGGTGCCCACCAACGGCATCGCGATCCGGCCGCTCGCATCGACCTGAATTTCACGGGTGAAATCGGGAATGTTGACGACTTCGACCTGAATAGTATCGAGCGGGCCAATCAACGCGGGCCGGTCGGCCGCGACCAGATCGGATCGCTCGGGGGCCGGAAGGCTCGACGCATCTGCCACGACCGTCAAATTCGGGGTTGATTGCAACTGCGCTCGCCCAGCACAGCCGCCGAGGGCCGCCGCGATTAACAAGGCGGCACAAATCTTGCGCATGTTATAAAATGTCTCAATTGTGAACGACGCACGGGCTATAGGCGGTCTACGCTATAGGGTAAAGGTCTTAGAGCTAGTTTCCCCCTCGCGTATGCGGCGTGCTAAGGGCGGTCGGCGCCGCTATGCGCCGGGGGTAATTGATCGCGACCGATCGGATTTCGCACCGCAGCCCAGCCGGCGATCACGACCAGCAACGCCATGATAATGGGTGTACGGGCGGGATAATCAACCGAACTCGCCAAGCCGATCAGGACCAACATCGCAGAGGCGCCGCGGGCGAGCAGGGCGGCCGGCCCTACCTGACGCCAGGCTCTGACCGTAATCACCAACCACCAAGCTGCCCCAGCGACGAGCATGATCGCACCGACGATGCCATGTTCGAGCACAATTTCTAAGAAATCATTATGGGCGTGATTCAAATAGGCTTGCTGGAGCAGATTAAAGGGTTCGTGCACGCGAAAAATGGGATCGAACGCGCCCGCCCCAATGCCAACCGGGAAATACTGCCTAGCCATAGCGATGATTGCCGGCATGGCACGCAGCCGAAGATCTTTCGTCGCGTTCTCGGCAAGCGCGCGATCAATACCAAAAGCCCGGTCCGCATTTAGGCTGAGCGCGATCAACCCCGCCACGATCATCAGCACCGCCACAAGCAGCATGGGGAGCACCCACCGCGGATACGCTCGGAAAGTCGATCGAATTTGAGGAAAGACAATCGCGCCACCCGCGGTCGCGCCCAAGGCGCCGAGGAAAAGTCCCGCCCGCGAGCCGCTGATCAGGATAAGCAAAATGAACAGCATGATCAAACCAAGCGCAAGCGTCGTGCGCCAGCCTAGCCCCGGTCGCCTCGGCTGTTGCGCAGCCCACACAGGTGCCAAAACACACCCCAGCGACATCAACAACGCGAAATGGTTGCGGTTGGCGAAATTGCCACTAACCTCGCCCGGTCCATCATTGATTAGCGGATTGTCGCACGTGACCGAGGTTGTTTGAACCAAGCCGACCATTGCTGACACGGCGATGAAGATCAGAATCCAGGTTGGCAATTGCGCACGCTCGCGCTCATTGAGCGACATCAACAGCGCTACCATTGTCGCTGGCACAAGCAGGGATGCAAGGGCATTGGCGGCCCCGCTCGGAACAAGCGCCAAGGGTCGCCAGGGTTGTGGCTCGCCCATGATCGTTGCCGCAGCGCCATAGGCGGCACGGCCAGGAAGATTGAGCCAGATGGAGGGCGGCAAGGGGATCAATTGCAGCGAGATCCACACCCCCATGCTCAACAGAAGGATCAACGCTGCGCGATGACCCGCCAACATGCGAGGCGGGGCGGCGAGAATCAGTAGAACCAAGCAGAACGTCGCGGCGCCGCGAACGATCGCTTGGCCAGCGACATCAGCCATTGAAGCGCCACCAGCGATTGCCAACGTCGCAAGGAATATCCCAAGCAATGATACTGGGATACTAGGTAAGATCGACCCGCGCGATGGACGTGCGGGCGCTCTTCTTAGACTGCTACTACCCCGATGGATGGACTTCAGCATCTAGATGCGCCAAGTGATCAACAGACGCTACTTCGGCCGATGCCAAAGCGATCAGATGCGGGCATCACTGCGGCGCCCCTGCCCCGCCCTGCAGCCCCTGCAACGCCTGCATCTGCTGCATCCGCTGGCGCAGCACCGTTTCGGGCAGGAAATCGAGCACGTCGATGTCAAACACCAGCGTCGCATTGGCCGGGATCGGGCCGGTGGCCTTGTCGCCATAGCCAAGGCTGGGCTTGATCCAGATGCGGTATTTGCCGCCCTTTTGCATCAGCTTCAGCGCCTCGCCAAAGCCCGGGATCACCTGGCGCGGGCTGAGCGGCGTCGGTTGCTGCGACTTGTCGAACACCTGGCCGTTCAGCAGCTTGCCCTCGTAGTTGATCAGCACGATGTCGGCGTCAGTGGGGCGCTGTTCGCCCTGGCCGGCTTTCAGCACCTGATATTGCAGCCCCGACGCGGTGGTGACGACACCCTTGCGGCGGCCGTTCGCGGTGAGGAAGTCGGTCGGCGCGAGCGCGGCGAGTGCGATGCCGCCCAGGACCGCCGCGATGATCCCTGCCCACAGCATGTAGAGCAAGCTCCGCTTGGTCGGCGGAATCGGCACGGCGGTGACGGACATCGCGGGCTCCCTTGAGGGCCGGGTACGGTGATTGGCTCGGATCGGTCGCGTTGGGGCAGGCGGCGCTTACTTGGCGCCGTCGCGCTCCATCCGCTTGCGCTCGAGCTTGCGCGCGCGGCGCACAGCGGCGGCACGCTCGCGCGCGCGCTTCTCGCTCGGCTTCTCATAATGGCGGCGCAGCTTCATCTCGCGATACACGCCTTCCCGCTGCAGCTTCTTCTTCAATGCCCGCAGCGCCTGGTCGACATTGTTATCGCGCACGATGATTTGCATAAACCGCTCGATCTCCGATCCATGAAAATAAGCCGGCGCGAAGCACGCTCCGCACCGCAGAGTCGGGCGCATAGGCGCAAAGCCCCGGAAAGGCAAGCGTTCAGCGCGGCCGCCGGCGCGAACCTATGCCCGACAGACGACCGGCGATGATGCTGGCCGGCAGCGCGATCAGCCCGGCGATCCAGGGACCGTGCGGCGCGCCGATCAGGTCACGGATCGAGAAGCCGGCATAGATCAACACCATGAGCAGTGCCGCGTACCGTGTTTCCGGCAGCCAATCGCGCATCGCCTGGTCCTCGTCCGCGTTTTAGCGGGCGATAGCATGAACCCGCCGCGGCCGCGCGATGTCGATCGCCAAGGATTGCCCGCCCTCGCCCACCCGCTATGAAGCGGGGCGATGACCCGGCCCCTGCACCTCTATAACTCGCTCACGCGTCAGCTCGAACCCTTCACGCCGATCGATCCGGCGTGCGTGCGGGTCTATACCTGCGGCCCGACGGTCTATAATTATCAGCATATCGGCAACATGCGCGCCTTCCTGTTCGCCGACACGCTCGGCCGCGTGCTGCGCTGGAAGGGCTGGCCGCTGCGCCATGTCATCAACATCACCGATGTCGGCCATCTGACGAGCGATGCCGACGCGGGCGACGACAAGATGGAACGCGCGGCGCAGGCGCAGGCAAAGTCGATCTGGGAGATCGCGGCGCATTATACCGAGGCGTTCAAGGACGACGTCGCGCGGCTCAATATCACCCCGCCCTATGTCTGGTCGGTCGCGACCGATCATATCGCCGAGATGATCGCGTTCGCGCAAAGCATCGCGCCCGGCCACTGCTACGAGCTCGACTCCGGCCTCTATTTCGACGCGACGAGCGTGCCCGATTATGGTCGCCTCGCCCGCGCCGGCGGTGACGAGCCGGGGGAGAGCCGGATCGATCCCGTCGCCGGCAAGCGTCACCCGCAGGATTTCGCGATCTGGCGCAAGGAAGCACCGGGCGAGGCGCGGCAAATGGCGTGGGACTCGCCCTGGGGTCGCGGCGCGCCGGGCTGGCACCTGGAATGTTCGGTGATGAGCCTGAAGCATCTCGGCCACCCGTTCGACATCCACACCGGCGGGATCGACCACCGCGAGATCCACCACCCCAACGAAATCGCGCAGAACCAGGCCTATTGCGCCTGCGCGGATTCGGGCGCGCGGCTGTGGATGCACAACAACTTCCTGCTCGATCGCGCGGGCAAGATGTCCAAATCGGCGGGTGAATTCCTGCGGCTGCAGGTGCTGGTCGATCGCGGCTATCATCCGCTCGCCTATCGGCTGCTGTGCCTGCAAGCGCATTATCGCAGCGAGCTGGAATTCAGCTGGGAGCAATTGGCGGCCGCCTTCACCCGGCTGAAGCGGCTGGTGATGGCGGCGCGGCGGCGGCTGCCCGAGGCGATCGAGCCAGGCGATCCCGCCCCCGCCGGGCGCTATCTGGCGGCGCTCGACGAGGCGGTGGCGGACGATCTCAACACCGCGCGCGCGCTGCCGGCGCTGGAGGAACTGCTCGCCGACAAACGCGTGCCGGCCCCCGCGCTGGCGGCAGCGCTCGCCCAGTTCGACGCGGTGCTCGGGCTGGAACTGCTGACCCTGACGCGGGAGGCGCTGCGGGTGACGCCCCGCGACGCGGCGCTGACCCCGGACGAGGTCGCCGCACGCCTGGCCGAACGGCGCGAGGCGCGCGCGGCCAAGGATTTCGCCGCGAGCGACGCGATCCGCGACGCGCTGATCGGGCAGGGGATCGAGGTGATGGACGGCGATCCGCTGGGGTGGGATTGGCGGCCGAGGGAAGCTTAGACCCCGCCCTTGGTTATTTCGATCCAAATCCAGTAGCCATGATCGTCACCGTGCGCAGCGCGACGACCACGTCAAGCCAGGCCGAAAAATATTTGATGTAATAAAAGTCGTAGGTCAGTTTCTCGTTGATTGAGTCCAGATCGGTTACATGGCCCTGGTTGACTTGCGCCCAGCCGGTAATACCGGGACGGACGATGTGCCGGTAACTATAAAAGGGTATTTCATTCTCATACCAGCCCGACAATGCCACTGCTTCCGGGCGAGGCCCGATCCAGCTCATTTCGCCGCGCAGAATGTTCCAGATTTGCGGCAGTTCGTCGATGCGAGTGCGGCGTAGGAAACGACCGATTCGAGTGATCCTGTCATCGTCACTTTTTGTCATGGCGTCGTTGATCGCGTCGGCTTGATCGATGCAGATGGGACGCGGGCGCATGGTCCGAAATTTCACCATCCGAAACGGCCGGCCTCGGAACCCCATGCGCTCCTGCACGAACAAGACCGGCCCCGGCGAGTCGAGCTTGATTAGCAGCGCAACGATCGCAATCGGCAGCGCCAGCAACGGCAGAACCAGCAGCGACGCGATGATATCGATTACCCGCTTGGCCTTTCGATACGCCAGGTTTGGCAAAAGCGAGCCGAAGCTGTTTTCCGACAGATGCTCAATATTCACTCGGCCAGTCAGCGACTCAGTCAACAACTTCCAATGATAGACCGGATAACCATTAATCGCCGCTTGCGCGAGAAACCGTTCCCAATCATCCTTGTGATCATGCCTGAGATCAGCGACGATTGCCGCGCGCCGGCCTGCCGGCAATTCCGGCGTGGTTAACGCAATCAGGTCAGCGTCTAGCGTGGCGGCCAGCGCCAAAGTACGAGGGCTGGGGACGAGGTAAAAACTTGGACGACTGAACCGCGCGACCCAAAAACTGAACAGGAAGGCAACCGCGAGGGCGACTACGAAGCTGGTACCGAGATAGGTGCCGCTGTAATTGAGCCGCAAAGCAAATAGCGACGTTACAACGAGCCCGTAAGTTGCCGTGAACGACGGGATAATGAAAGCGAAATAACCTGTTCCCGGAAAAGTACTCATCCGCCGGAGCATGGCCAAGCCCGCTGAAAAAGCGATTGCCGATCCATAAAAACTGTTGAACACTGAATTTGACGTAGCGTGGTAGCGCTCATCGCCCGAAAAGAAAAAACCCGGCAAAAGCACAGCGACGGCGAGACCCAGCAGCAACTGAGAGCGAAGCGAGTCCAGCCAGCTCGCATGGCGACCGCCAACTGCGCCGTCTTGCCGGATCATCAACATCGTTAATCCCCAAATGCACCAATCACGCGGCCCCGGGACGCCACATGCGGCCCCGGGACGCCATATATGGCCCCGCGCTATTCACGAATCGGCCCAGCTGCCCCGCGCGCTGGCGGGCGCATAGCATCCGCGTTCCCCGTCACGCAACGTGGCAGCAAGGATAGGAGCGCGGTTGATTACGGGCCAGGTCCGCGCCATCCTCCCCAACGACATCGACGAGAGGCCGCCCATGGACGCCATCACCACCCGCCCGCCGCTCGACGCGCAGGTCGCCACCTGGCGCCGCGATGGCGCGGTGATCCTTGATCGTTTCTTCCCGTCGGATCAGATCAAGGCGGTCGAGGCCGATTGCGACACCTTGTTCGCCGCTCGCCGGCGCTCGCACGAGGCGGTCACCAAGACGCCCGCCGGCGCGGTCGGCGTGTTCGATCCGGCGCAGTTCCGCAACCAGGATCACCTGCCCTTCGCCGCCTCGCCCGCGATCAACCTGCTCGGGCTCGACGCGCGGCTGATCGCCTTCGCCAAGGCCGCACTCGGGGTGGAGGATGTGCGGCTCTATCAATGCGACGCCTGGGCCAAGTTCACCGGCGACGCCGATTACGACCAGCCGTTCCACTGCGATTTCAAGAACCACACCCTCACCGTCCCCGGCGACGATCCCGCCGAGCGCACGATCAACTTCATGATCTATGTTACCGACGTGAGCGACGATCTGGGCGCGATCCATTATGTGCCCAACCCCGAGGCGACGCCGATCGTCGGCCCGCTGCATCCCGTGCTGCCCGAGGAAGCGGCGGGCGGCGCCACCCTGTCGCGCGACACCCTCTCGCTCGCGCAGGACCATGCCACCCCGTTCGCGCACCCGATGCAGCAGGCGCTCAAGGCGATCGAACGTTCGGGCGCGGCGCCGGCGGGATCGATCTTCGCTTATGGGATCGACGTCTATCACCGCGGCACCAACCTCACCCGCCCCGGCGGCCACCGCTACACCATCACCGCGAGCTACAAGGCAGCGGGCAACGACCAGATCGGCTGGAGCGCCTGGCCGTTCCACTTCCTGAAGCCCTGGGCGAACGTGATCCACCATGCGAGCCCCGAACAGCTCGCATGCCTGGGCATCCCGCGCCCGGGCGATCCCTTCTGGACCGAGACGACGCTCGCGCGCGCGCAACTGCGCTGGCCGGGTTGGGACATGGCGCCCTGGCGCGAGGCCGCCGCCGCGTGAAGGCTGTCCTCCCCGCGCTCGCCCGCCCGTTGATCGAACCGCGGCTGCCGGCGGGGCTCGATGTCGCCTGGTTCACCGATCGCGAAAGCGCGCTCGCGGCGGTGGCCGATGCCGATATCGCCTGGGTCGATATGCAGCGCCCGGGCTGGACCGGCGAGGTGGTGGCGGCCGGCGAACGACTCAAATGGGTATCGACCATCTATGCCGGGCTCGATGCCTTCCCGCTGCCGCTGCTGAAGGCGCGCGGAACCGTGCTCACCAACGGCGTCGGTATCAACGCGCTCGCGGTCGCCGAATATGCGGTGATGGGGGTGCTGGTCGCCGCCAAGCGCTTCGACGAGGTGGTGCGGCTCGCCGACAAGCAGGAATGGACGATCGCCGCGCCGGGCCAGACCGAACTCTATGAAACCCGCGCGCTGGTGATCGGCATGGGCGCGATCGGCACGCTGATCGCCGAGCGGCTGCGCGCCTTCGGGGTCGATGTGGTGGGCGTCACGCGCTCCGGGCGCGACGGCACGCTGACGCCCGATGCTTGGCGCCCCCGGCTCGCCGAGTTCGATTGGGTGATCCTCGCCGCGCCTTCCACGGGCGAGACCAAGGCGCTGATCGGCGCGGCCGAGCTCGCGGCGATGAAGCGCGCCGCCTGGCTGGTGAACATCGCGCGTGGCGACATGGTCGATCAGGAGGCGCTGATCGAGGCGCTGAACGCGCGCCGTATCGCCGGCGCCTTTCTCGACGTGGTGACGCCCGAGCCGCTGCCCGCCGATCACCCGCTGTGGCGCGCCCCCAACACGATCCACTCGATGCACCTTTCCGGCCGCAGCCAGACCAAGATGTTCCAGCGTGCGACCGCCTTGTTCCTCGAAAACCTCGTCGCGTTCCTGGCGGGGCGGCCGATGACGAACGTCGTCGATCTGGACGCGGGCTATTGAGCGTCCGCCCGGCGACGGCGGCCGACACGGCGGCGCTCGGCACGATCGGCCCCGCCGCTTATGCCGAGGCCTATGGTGACTGGTGGACGACCGCCGCCGGGCTCGCCCGTCATCTCGAAAGCTTCGGCGTCGGTGCCTTCGCGGCGCTGCTCGCCGATCCCGGCGTGCGGCTATGGGTGGCCGAGGAAGCGGGCGCGGTCGTCGGCTTCCTGACGCTGCACCTGCACAGCCCCGATCCGATCACCCGGCACCCCAAAGGCGGCGAGTGCAGGCGCATCTATCTGCTGCGCGCGGCGTCCGGGCGCGGTCTGGGGCGCGCCTTGTGCGACGCCGCCGCCATGGAGGCCACGCGCGCGGGCCTCGATCATCTCTGGCTCGACGTGATGGCCGAGGCACCCTGGGCGGTGAACGCCTATCGCGCCTGGGGCTTCGCCGAGATCGGCCGCCAGCAGTTCCACAACGCGCTGCGCGGCGACCTGCGCGAGATGATCGTGATGGCACGGAACTTCTAACCGCGCCCGCCAATTGCATCCCACCCGCTTCTCGCCCATGGTACGCGACGATTTTTCACACGAAGAGAGTATCCATGGCCGCCAACTGGGCCCCCGATAGCTGGCAGCAGCACGAAGCGCGCCAGCTGCCCGATTATCCCGATGCGCAGGCGCTCACCCGGGTGTGCGACACGCTCGCCAACTATCCCCCGCTCGTCTTCGCGGGCGAGGCGCGCAACCTGATGGCCGAGCTGGCCGAGGTGGCGGAGGGGCGCGCCTTCCTGCTCCAGGGCGGCGATTGCGCGGAGAGCTTCGCCGAGTTCCACCCCAACAACATCCGCGATACCTTCCGCGTCATCCTGCAGATGGCGGTGGTGCTCACCTTCGCGTCGAAACTGCCGACGGTGAAGGTCGGGCGGATGGCGGGCCAGTTCGCCAAGCCGCGCTCGGCGCCGGGCGAGGTGCAGGACGGGGTCGAGCTGCCCGCCTATCGCGGCGACATCGTCAACGATTCCGCGTTCACCGCCGACGGTCGCGTGCCCGACCCGCAGCGGATGCTGGCGGCCTATCACCAGTCGACCGCGACGCTCAATCTGCTGCGCGCCTTCGCCAGCGGCGGCTATGCCAGCCTCGACCGGGTGCATGGCTGGATGCACGATTTCGTCGGCCGCAGCCCTTGGGCGGTGAAGTACCAGGAAATGGCCGATCGCATCGGCGAGACGCTCGCCTTCATGGCGGCGTGCGGGCTTAACCCGCAAACCGTGCCGCAGCTCGCCGCGACCAGCTTCTACACCAGCCACGAGGCGCTGCTGCTGCGTTATGAACAAGCGCTCACCCGCCGCGATTCGCTGACGGGCGACTGGTATGACACCAGCGCGCACTTCCTGTGGGTGGGCGATCGCACGCGCTTCGCGGGCTCCGCGCATATCGAGTTCCTGCGCGGCATCGGCAATCCCGTCGGCATGAAGTGCGGGCCGAGCCTGGAGCCCGACGCGCTGCTGCGCCTGCTCGACACGCTCAACCCCGGGCGCGTGCCTGGGCGGATGACGCTCATCACCCGCTTCGGGCATGACAAGATCGAGGCCGGCCTCCCCCGCCTGATCCGCGCGGTGCGGCGCGAGGGGCATCCGGTGGTGTGGAGCTGCGATCCGATGCACGGCAACACGATCAAGGCGACGAGCGGCTATAAGACGCGGCCGTTCGATCGCATCCTCGCCGAGGTGCGCGGCTTCTTCGCCGTCCACCGCGCCGAAGGGTCGATCGCCGGCGGCATCCATGCCGAGATGACCGGGCAGAATGTGACCGAGTGCACCGGCGGCGCGGTCGATGTGACCGAACAGTCGCTGGCGGACCGCTACCACACCCACTGCGATCCGCGCCTCAACGCCGGGCAGAGCCTGGAACTGGCGTTCCTGCTCGCCGAGATGCTCAACGCCGAACTGCGCGAGCGCCGCGCGGCGGCTTGACGCACCGGGGGGCCGGGCCTATGTGCCCGCCTCCCGCGCGGCCCCTTCGTCTAGCGGTCTAGGACGTCGCCCTCTCACGGCGAAAACACGGGTTCGAGTCCCGTAGGGGTCACCAGCGTCGCTTGCGCGCCGTTTGTTGCGCCCCCTTGACAATTGCCGCCACGCGTCATCCACTCCTCGCTGCGCCGCACAACGCGGCCGGGCGGAGGGCGGCGGTTGGCGAAGGCCTTCGATGAGATGAGCGGCATGGGCGCGGACATTCGCGCGCCCTATGCCGATATCGATCGCTGGCTGCGCGATACCCCCGATGACGTGCTGCGCACCCGCCGCGCCCAGGCCGAATTGTTCTTCCGCCGCATTGGCATCACGTTCGCCGTCTATGGCGACGCGGCGGCGGACGAGCGGCTGATCCCGTTCGACATCGTCCCCCGGGTGATCTCGCGCGGCGAATGGCGGCGGCTGGAGGCAGGGCTGATCCAGCGGGTGGAAGCGCTCAACGCCTTCCTGCGCGACATTTACGGGGCGCGCGAGATCCTGCGCGCCGGGATCGTGCCCGAGGATCTGGTGCTGCAGAACCCGCAATTCTGCCTGCGCGCCGCCGCGATGCACCCGCCGCATGGCATCTACACGCACATTGCCGGCATCGACATCGTCCGCACCGGGCCGGATGCGTTCAGCGTGCTGGAGGATAATGTCCGCACGCCTTCGGGCGTTTCGTACATGCTCGAAAATCGCGAGGTGATGCTGCGGCTGCTGCCCGAGCTGTTCGATCGCCACCGCGTCGCCCCGGTCGACGATTATCCCGAGATGCTGCTGGCGACGCTGCGCTCGGTCGCGCCGCCGCGCTGCGACCATGCGCCGGTGGTCGCGGTGCTCACCCCGGGCTATCACAACTCGGCCTATTACGAGCACAGCTTCCTGGCCGACAAGCTGGGGGTCGAGCTGGTCGAGGGCAGCGACCTCGCGGTGATCGACGATGTGCTTTACATGCGCACCACCGAGGGGCCGCAGCGCGTCGACGTGCTCTACCGCCGGGTCGACGACAATTATCTCGACCCCCTCGCCTTCCGCCCCGACTCGGTGCTGGGCGCGCCGGGGCTGATCGCGGCGCAGATGGCGGGCAACCTCACGATCGCCAACGCGGTCGGCACCGGCATCGCCGACGACAAGGCGATCTACAGCTATATGCCCGAGATCGTGCGCTTCTATTCGGGCGCCGATCCGCTGATCGACAATGTGCCGACCTGGCGCTGCCGCGAGCCCGAGGCCCTGCGCGAGGTGCTCGATCGGCTCGACGAGCTGGTGGTGAAGGAAGTCGATGGCTCGGGCGGCTATGGGATGCTGGTCGGCCCGCATGCCAGCCGCGCGCAGATCGAGGCGTTCCGCGCCCGCCTGCTCGCCGATCCGGCGCGGTTCATCGCCCAGCCGACGCTGGCGCTGTCGACCTGCCCGACGCTCACCGACACGGGGGTGGTGCCGCGCCATGTCGATCTGCGCCCCTTCGTCCTGACCGGCGCCGCCGGCACGCGCATCGTCCCCGGCGGGCTGACGCGGGTGGCGCTCAGCGAAGGGTCGCTGGTCGTCAATTCCAGCCAGGGCGGCGGCACCAAGGACACCTGGGTGCTCGATGATTGAGCGTCTGTTTGAGAACGCGCTGACGGCGCGTGGTGGCGGCGCCAGCCCGCCCGTGGAGCGCGGCTGATGCTCTCGCGCACCGCCAGCGCCTTGCTGTGGATGGGCCGCTATATCGAGCGCGCCGATTTCGTCTCGCGGCTGATCGACGCGACATTGCGGCTGGCGAGCCTGCCTTCCTCCTATGGCGGCGATGTCGCCGCGTGGAGCAGCGCGCTCGCCGCCGCCGGCGTGTCCGACGCCTATGCCGCCCGGCATGAGCAGGTGAGCGAGGCGGCGGCGCTCGATTTCCTGGCGCTCGACGCGGCCAACCCTTCCGCGATGCGCGGCTGTATCGAGCGCGCCCGCACCAACGCCCGCGCCGTCCGCACCGCGCTGACGGTCGAGGCGTGGGAGGCGATCAACGGCGCCTGGATCGAACTCCAGCGCTTCGGCACGCGCGGCGGCGGGCGCGAGCGGCTGATCCGGCTGAACGAGGCGGTGAAGGCGGCGGCGCTCGCCTTCGACGGCGCCACTCACCGCACGATGCTGCGCGACGATGCCTATTGGTTCATCCGGCTGGGCGAAACCGTCGAGCGGGCGGACAACACCGCGCGGCTGCTCGACGTGAAATATCACCTGCTGCTGCCCCGCGACGAGCCGGTGGGCGGCAGCCTCGATTATTTCCAGTGGACGACGATCCTGCGCACCGTCTCCGCGCTCACCGCCTATCGCCATATCTACCGCGACAATGTGAAGCCGTGGCTGGTCGCCGATCTGCTGATCCTCAACCGCCGGATGCCGCGCTCGCTGGCCTCGTGCGCGGCCGAGGCGGTGCATTATCTCGATGAGCTCGCCCGCATCACCGGCCGGCGCGGCCCCGCGCATCGCCAGGCCGTGGCGATGGCGACGCGGCTGAACGCGGCGCGGATCGAGACGTTGTTCGCGGACGGCTTGCACGACGCGATCGTCGATTTCATCGTCGAGAATAACCGCCTGGGAACATTGATCGGGGAGCAATATCTTTTCTGATGCGCATCCGCCTCGATCACCGCACCACCTATCGCTACGCGACCCCCGCCACCGGCCTGATCCAGGCGCTGCGGGTAACGCCGCGCGAGCATGGCGGGCAGCACATCCTCTCATGGCGGATCGACGCCGACCAGGACGGCAGCTTTCGCGAAAGCACCGACGCCTTCGGCAACCGCGTCACCATGTTCTATGCGAGCGGGGCGGTGGCCGAGATCACGATCAGCGTGTCCGGGATCGCCGATGTGAGCGATACCGCCGGCATCATCCGCGCGGACGAGCCTCTGCCGGATGCGGTCTATCGCCGCACCACCCCGCTCACCACGCCCGACGCGGCGCTGCATGCGCTCGCCGAACGCTTCGCGGGGCTCGCGCCGCTCGACGCGCTCCACGCCTTGTGCCGCGCGCTCTATCAGGAGCTGCGCTTCGAAGTGGGGCTCACAGACGCGACCACCCCAGCCGCCGCCGCCTATGCCGCCGGGCACGGGGTGTGCCAGGATTTCGCGCATGTCTTCATCACCGCCGCGCGGCTGCTGGGCGTGCCGGCGCGCTATGTCTCGGGCCATCTGGTGCGCGACAGCGCGCAGGAGGCGGCGCACGCCTGGGCGGAGGCGCGGGTGCCCGATCTCGGCTGGGTGGGGTTCGATCCCGCCAACGGCATCTCGCCGACCGATGCCTATTTGCGCGTCGCGATCGGATTGGATTATCTCGACGCCGCGCCGATCCGGGGCACCCGGCGCGGTGGCGGCGCGGAGAGCCTCGCGGTGCGGGTCGACGCGGCGCAGGCAATGGGTCAAGCACAGGCCTGATTCGACAAGGGGGGACGGGCGGTGACCTATTGCATTGGCATTTTGGTGGCCGAGGGGCTGGCGATGCTCGCCGACACGCGCACCAATGCCGGCGTCGACAATGTTTCCTCCTACCGCAAGCTGCGGCTGATCGAGAACCAGCCCGATCGCTTGATCGTGCTCGCCTCGGCGGGGAGCCTTTCCACCACCCAGTCCGCGCTCGAGCGGCTACGGCTGGGGCTCGCCGATCCCGAAACCGGCGAGATGGCGACCTTGCGCGAGGCGCCGAGCATCTATGCCGCCGCGATGCTCGCCGGGCGCGCGCTCGCGGCCGCGCGCACCGACATGGCCTCGCTCCAGGCCGAGGATATCAATTTCGACGCGACTTTTTTGATCGGCGGCGCGATCGGCGGCGAGCCGATGCGGCTGTTCCTGGTCTATGCGGCGGGCAACGCGATCGAGTGCGGGATCGAGACGCCCTATCTCCAGATCGGCGAGAACAAATATGGCAAGCCGATCCTCGACCGGGCGCTCGCCCACGACACGCCGCTGACCGACGCGATCAAGACCGCGCTGATCTCGTTCGATTCGACGATGCGGTCGAACCTCGCGGTCGGGCTGCCGATCGACGTGATGATCGCCCGGCGCGGCGCCGGGGAGGCGGTCACCAAGCGCATCGGCGAGGATGACGCCTATTTCCACGACCTGTCGCAGCGCTGGGCGGACGCCCTGGCGCAGGCGCGCGCGGCGATCCCCGATCCGCCTTATTGAACGCTGGCGAACACCGGGCGCCCCGGATGATGGGGCGCCCGGTCCGTCCTCAATACCGCGCGCGGATGCCGACGAACAGCGTTCGGCCGATGCCCGACACCGGATAGGCCGAGCTGGCGAGATAGGGCTGCAGGTCGGTCAGGTTGTTCACGCCGCCATAGAAGTTGATCTTGTCGTTGAAATCATAGCTCGCCGACAGATTGTGGACGAAATATTCGGGCGCGAAGCCGGCATTGCCGAATTCGGCCTGAATACGCTCGATCTGGATCACGCCAGCAACCGCGGTGCTGCCGATATATTGCAGGCTATAGTTCAAGCCGAACTGGCCATGGGTGACGTTGACCGTGCCGACGCCCGAGAATTCCGGCACGCTCTGCTCACGCAGCGCCGGATTGACGAGATTGGGGTTCTGCGGATCGAAGAAGCGATCGACCTTCTCGGTCCAGTTGCCGTTCACGCCCAGGTTGATCCGCGTCTTCGCGCCCAGCCGCAGATCATAGTTGATCGTGAAATCGACGCCCGAAGTCTCGATCCGGCCGAAATTGAGCTGGGTCTGCGTCAGGAACGCGAAGCCGAAGGTCGCCGGCCCCGCATTGGGGCCGTTGCGGCGGAACAGGTTGCAGAACTGGTTGGGGAAAGTGATGTTGTCATAGCAGGTGTTGACGATGTCCTGCGCCGTCACCGCCGCGATCGCGTCGGTGATGCGGATCGAATAATAGTCGGCCGAAAGCGTGAGCCCGCGCAGGAAACGCGGCTGGATCACCGAGCCGACCGACCAGGTCGTCGCGGATTCACGCCGCAAATTGGGGTTGCCGCCGCTGGTGCCCGAGAAGCGCGCGGTCAGCGGATCGGTATAGGTCGCCAGGAACGCCTGCGGATTGGCGATGCCGAGCGCGGTCGCCGCCGCCAGACAGTTCGCCGCACGATTGGGGTTGAGCCCGCGCAGCGTCACGTCGCACGGATCGGACGGGCGGAAGGTCGCGCCCTGCGCCGGGCTGAACAGCTCGGCGATGTTGGGCGCGCGGATCGCGCGGGCATAGCTGCCGCGGAAGCGGATGTCGCGGATCGGCGCGTAGACGCCGTTCACATTCCAGGTGAACGCGCCGCCCACGGTCGAATAATCGGCATAGCGCCCGGCGGCGCCCACCGTCAGCTCGTTCGCGAAGGGCAGATCCTTCAGCACCGGCAGCCGGACTTCGCCGAACACTTCCTTCACGTCGAACGAGCCGCCGGTGTTGAGCGTGCGGGTCGAGGGATCGAACACCAGCTTCTGGTTGGCCGAGATCGTGCCGATGAACGTGCCCGCCGGACCGGCCGGCGACCCCGCCGGCAGCAGGCCGAGCTCGAGATCGTTGAACCGCGAGGTCGAGGTTTCACGCCGATATTCGACGCCCGCCGAGAATTGCGGCGCGCCGCCCGGCAGCTTGAAGAAGCCGCCGGTGTCGCCGGTCACCGTCGCCGTCACCACCGTCTGCGTCAGGCGGAAGCGATCGACGGTCGAGGTGGTGATGAAGTTCACCGCCTCCTGGCTGACCGAGTTCACGCCGTTGAACAGGCTCGCCGGGCGGCACTGGCCGTCGCCCGGGCGGAAAGTGAAGAAGCCACCCTCGATGAAGGGGAAACTCTCCGAGCCGACATAAGGCACGTTGCTGATGTCCGAACGGCAGATCGGCTGGCCGTTGGGCCCACGCACCACGTCGATTGCGGCGAACAGGCGGTCATAGCGCACCGAATTGCCATTGGTGTTCACATTGTCGGTCAGGCCGTAATTGCCGAGCACTTCATAGCGCAGATGCGGCGTCACCTCGCCGCGCACGCCGGCGACGACCCGGTAGGTGTCGCGCGCGGAACGGTCGATTCCCGGCCCGAGATCGAGGAAGTCGCGGCTCACGCGCAGGCCGCCCGCGGCATTGGCCTCCGCCTGCAACACCGCCGGGATGAAGGGGTTGTCGGGCAGGATCAGCAGCGAATCGTAGAAGGTGTTGTAGTTGTTGCGCGAAATCGTGTTGTTGCGGGTATATTTGGCGTCGACGAACAGCTCGGCCGCCGGGGTGATTTCAAACCGGCCGCGGAAATTGGCGTAGAAGCGCTCGCTGCCCGGGGTGAGCGAGGTGCCGTTGGTGCGCTCCACCGCGCCGTCGCCGCCAAACTGGTTCTGGCTGGTCGAGATGATGCCGTCCTGGAAGATGCGCACCCCGCCGCCGGGGGTCGAGACATAGCAGCCGCCGCCGCCGAAGCCGGTCCAGCCGACATAGCTTTCGTTACAGTCGGCGATGCCGTTGCCGTTGATGTCGGTGGTGAAGCGCGCGAAATCGGCGCGGAAGATCAGGCCCGCGTTGGAGCTGATGCCGAACACCGGCTGCGCGCCGATCACAAGCGGGGCGGCGGTCGCGGCGCGCGTGATCAGCGCCTGCTCGGCCGCGGTCGGCGTGCGGCCTGGGAACAGCGCCTGGAAAGCGGCCAGATCGCGCGGAATCGGCGGGCCGAACCCGATGCGCGTGGCGCGCGGCCCCGGCCCGCCGACGCGGAAATAGCTCGCGAAGTTGGGGGTGTTGACGGGGTCGATATCGCCGCGCTGGAAGCGCAAGGCGGGGTTGGCATAGGTCGTCGAGTTGTTCGCGCGGCCATTGTTCGCGGTGAACGGACGATCGCCGAGCAGCACCTCATTCTCGTTGGCATAGCCCGCAGCGAAGGTGAAATTGCCGCGCCCGCCGGCGAAGTTCACGCCCCAGGCGCCGTCGATGCGGAAGTTCGCGCCATCACCGCGATCGGCCGCGCCCGCCTGGTAGTTGAGGGTGAGCCCCTTGTAGTTGCGCTTCAGCACATAGTTGACGACGCCGGTCACCGCGTCGGCGCCATAGATCGCCGAGGCGCCGCCGGTGAGCACGTCGACGCGCTCGATCAGCGCGGCAGGGATGGTCGACACGTCGACCGTCTGCGAGCCCGCAACGCCCGAGACGTGGCGCACGCCATCGACCAGCACCAGCGTGCGGTTGGCGCCGAGCTGGCGCAGGTTGAGCGTCGCCTGGCCGACGCCGCCCGCGCCGCGCTCGAGCGAGTCGGCGACGGTGCCCGAGGAAATCAGCGCCGGAATCTGGCGCAGCGTCGCGGTAACGTCGATCGCGCCGGCGGCGCGGAGCTGGTCGGCGGAAACCGAGCTGATCGGCAGCGGCGCGGTCGCGTTGGGATCGAGCCGCAGGCGGCTGCCCGTGACGACGACTTCGGCGTCGCCCGCCTCGGCCGCCTCGGTCGCGGGCTTCGCCGCCGGCGTATCCTCGGCGAACGCCGGCGCCGCGACGATCAGCGCGCTCGCCGACGCGCCGGCCAGCACCAAGGTCTTCAACCGCATATTTCTTCCGCCCCCGTTTATTGGAAAACAACAACGGCCACGCTGAATTAAGAATCATCGTTTTGCAACCGGCACAGCCGCGCATGACTGTTGCGTTGCAACATTTGTCGCACCGCGTGGCAAAGATGTAACAGGCGAGTTACGGTCGGCGGGGGGCGGCGCGGGATTTGGTGCCCTGCGGCGCCAGGAACAGGATGCGCATCAGCGTGTCGCCGGGATCACGCAAGGGGTCGGTCGCGATCGAGCTCACCCGGCCATCGACCGGGGCGTCGAGGCGTTCGACCACGCGGCCGAAGGGATCGGCGATGGTCGCGACCAGCTGGCCCTTCACCACCGCGTCGCCCAGCCCCACCAGGAGCGTCGCATAGCCGCCGCGCGTGCCGCGCACCGTCGCCAGGCTATCGCCGACGAATGGCGTGACGCTTGCCGCCGGCGCGCTGCCGGGCGCGAGCATCTTCAGATCGACCATCACCCGCGCAATGCCATCGACCGCGCGGCCGATCACCCCCGCGTCGAACATTTCGGGGCGGTTGAGCTCCAGCGTGATCGCGGGGACGCCGGCGCGCAGCATCTCGGTCTCGACCGAACCCTGCACCCCGGGATCGAGCTTGATCATGTCGGGCGCGATCAGCTCGGCGATCGCGCGGGCGCGGGGCGAGCCGGCGAAGGCATAGATCGGATAGGCGGTGCCGCGCGACTGGGTGTGGAGATCGATCGCGGTATCGGCATTGGGGAACAACAGCCGCGACCACAGCCGAAAGGCATAGCGATCGCCGCGATCGGTCGCATCGGCCTTGCCCGGCATCAGCCGGTTGAGATTGTCGCCGTCGCGCCCGTCGCCGGGGGTGAAGGCGCGGCTGTGGTGGAGCAACCCGGGGGTGTTGAGCCCCGGCACCGCGACGATCGTCCCGCTGAGCACGGCGGGATCGATCCGCTCGACGAGCCGGTGGATGACGGCGACGCCGTTCAGCTCGTCGCCGTGGATCGCGGCCGTCAGCAGCAGCCTTGGCCCCGGCCGCGCGCCGCGCACCACGATCACGGGGACGTACCAGCCCTGCCCCACCGCGTTGTCGGTCACGCGGAACCAGAAGCGGTGCACCTGCCCGGCCGCGAGATCGCGACTGTCGAGCCGGTCGATCACCGGCGTGCCGTCAATGCGGTCGCCGGTGAGGAGGGTCTGCGCGAGGAGCGGTGGCGCGCTCGCCATGGCGAGGGCCGCCAACGCGGTGGCGAGCAAGGCTTTGCCGAACATGGGTGTTTCATAACGCTGGCGGCTCGGCGCGCAAGCCGGCGCCGGCGCCCCCCGCGCGCACGGGCTTCAGCTGGCGGGCGCCCGGACGGCGGGGTTGCAGGCCGCGCCGTCGCGCGCCCGTCCGGCGCTGGCGAGGAGCGTCGGCTGGGCTTGCGGCGCGAACGCCGCGAACATGCTCTTCGGCGTGCGATCGGCGTCCGCGCAAGGGCTTGGCGGTTCGGCGGCGAGCTGCGGGGTGCGCACCGCGGGCGGCGCGCAGGCGGCGAGCGTCAGCAGCAACCAATAGAGGCTGCGCGCCCAGCTTCTGATGCGTGGCGACATGGACTGGCTTCCTTCGATCGAACGGCATGACCAAAGGGCAGACCCCGTGCGGGGTCTGCCCCCTCCCTTTGATTGGTCATCCGCTCAGCGCGCGGCGAGCGTGGTGGCCGGGCGCTGATCGCGCGCATAGCGATCCATCGCGATGGTGGTCGCCTTCGCGGCGCATTCGTTGATCATGTAGAAGGGCACGCCGGGGTTGGTCGCGTCGCACACCAGACGCGAGGCATGGCGGACGCGCTCCAGCAGCTGCTTGTGACCTTTCGCCGTCCGCATGTCCAAATCCTTGTACGAGACGCGCATCGAGGCTTGATCGCCCTCGATCGTCTGGGCGCGGACGGCGGTGGTGTCGATGGCGGCGATGGTGGCGACCGCGGCGAGCGCGGCGGCGGTGAAGCGAACCAGGATCATGGCATTTCCTCCGAGCGATGGTTGCCGGCGCCTTGCCGGTGACCAAGCATCTAGGCGGGTCGCCGCGTCCAATCCTGACGACATTCTGGAAAGATTCTGGAAATCGCCTGGCGCCGTCCGTCGTAACCTTTCTGACGACTGCTTCCTGTTCGCCGATGCGCGTGATAGATTGCCCATCGCAATCACCTCGAGAGGGAGGCGTGCGTGGCCGACGATGTTCCGTTCGTCTTCGACCGATTCCGTCTCGATCCGCTCGACGCGCGGCTGATCGGGCCGCACGGACCCATTCCCATCGGCAACAAGGCGCTCGCGGTGCTCGAGGTGCTGCTGCGCGCCGAGGGGCGGCTGATCACCAAGGACCATCTGTTCGAAACCGTGTGGGACGGGATGGCGATCACCGAAAGCGCGCTGACCAGCGTGATCAAGGAGCTGCGCCGCGCGCTGGGCGATAACGACAAGCCACCGCGCTTCATCGAGAGCGTCTATGGGCGTGGCTATCGCTTCCGCGCGGCGGTGACGCGCGAAGGCGCGGCGGCGCCCGCTTCGGAGCCCCCCGGCGACACACCCCGCCTGTGCTTGCCCCGCCCGGCGGCGACTTTGGTCGGCCGTGACGACGATCTCGCCGCGATCGCCGACCGCCTGCGGGACCATGGGCTGGTGACGATCGTCGGCCCCGGCGGCATGGGCAAGACGCGCGCGGCGCTCGAACTCGCCTGGCGCCAGCGCGACCGGCTGGAGCATGGCGTGTGGTTCGTCGAGCTGGCCCCGCTCACCCAGGGGCCGCAATTGCCTGAGGCGGTGGCGAAATGCCTCCAGATCGCGCTCCCCGCGACCGATCCGGTCGCGGCGCTGGTCGAGCGGCTGCGCTGGCGCGACTGCCTGATCGTGATCGACAATGCCGAGCATCTGATCGCCGATGTCGCGCAACTGGCGGCGGCGGTGCGCGCGGCGTGCCCCGGGGTGCGGCTGCTCGTCACCTCGCAGGAGCCGCTGGCGATCGCGGGCGAGCAGCTATGGCGCCTGCCACCGCTCTCACCGGACGAGGCCGAGGCGCTGTTCCTCGATCGCGCCCGCGCCATCGACCCCGATTTCGGCGCCGAACCGGCCGAGCGCGCGCCCGTCGCGGAGATTTGCGCCCGGCTCGATCGCCTGCCGCTCGCGATCGAAATGGCGGCGGCGCGCGCGCCGATGCTCGGCAGCGCCGAACTGCTCGCGCGGCTGAGCGATCGCTTCACCTTGCTCACCGGATCGCGCGGCGCCGCGCCCCGCCACCAGACGCTCACCGCGACGCTCGCCTGGAGCCACGACCTGTTGAGCCTGGCCGAGGCGACGTTGTTCCGCCGGCTCGCCGTGTTCACCGGCAGCTTTTCGTTGCAAGCCGCCTCGGCCATCGCCGCCGACGAAACGCTGTCCGCCGATGCCGTGGTCGAGGCGCTGGCGGCGCTGGTCGCGCGTTCGCTGGTCGCGGTGCAGGCCGGCGACGGGCGACGGCGCTATCAGCTGCTCGAGACGATGCGCGCCTTCGCGCTCGCCAAGCTCGACGCGGCGGGGGAGCAGGCAACTTGGCGCCGGCGCCACGCCGCCTATTTCGCCGATCTCGCCGAGCCGATCCTCGCCGACTTTTGCGGCCCCGTCAGCGATGCCGAGCTGGTCCGCCGCTACCGCGTGGAGTTCGACAATATCAACGCCGCGATCGATTGGGCCTATGGCGCGGAAGGCGACCGCGAACTGGGTCACCGGCTGGTCGCCTATACCACGCATATGCGCACCGATCGGCCGGGCAAGCGGCTGCTCGACCGGGCGATCACGCAGCTGAGCGCGGCGACGCCCGCGACGATCCGCGCCCGGCTGCTTTCGGCCCGGCTGCACGCGCTGATGCGGCTGAAACCCAGCGCCGCGCTCGAGCTGGCCGACGAGGCGATCGACGCGCTGCGATCGAGCAGCAACGACCCCGAAATGATGATCGACACGCTGTCGTCCAAGGGGTTCGCTTACTGGTTCACCGGGCGGCTGGCGGAGGCACGGCGCGTGTCCGACGAAATCCAGGCGCTGCTGCCGCAGGGGCCGCTATCGCGGATCGGCGTGCTCGGCCTGGGGCTGGAGGCGTGCGTGCGGCTCGGCGAGGCGGGGCCGGCGGCGGCGCGCCCGCTGTTCGCAAGGATGATCGCGGCGCTGCGCGCCGTCGGCGCGCCGGGCCTTGCCAATTATTGGGAAATGACCGCGCTGCGCTTCGAGCCCGACGACGATCTCGATGCGGCGATCGCGGCGTGGCGCGACTTGTTCGGCCGAGTGCAGCACGGCGTCGCGCAGAGCCACGAGGTGCCGTGCGAGGTCGCGACCGAACTCGCCAGCCGGCTCGCGCGCCGGGGGACGCCCGACGATCTCGACGAGGCATTGACGATCGCGCGCGATCAGTTCCGGCTGAACGCGATGGCGTTCGATTACATCGCTTTCCTGCCGATGGTGTGCATCGCCGCCAAACAGGGTCGCGCGGCGGACGCGGCGATGCTGCTCGGCCATGCCGAAGCCCGCCGCCGCCAGGCGGGCGAATCGGTGCTGACCAGGCGCGATTTCGCCGAGGCGCACGCGGTGGTTTCGGCGGCGCTGCCCGCGGACGAGCGCGACGCGCTGCTCGAACGCGGCGCGGGGCTGCCGATGCACGCCGCGGTCGATCTCGCGCTTTGCGCCCCCACCGCCCGCGCGCTGGTGGCGGCGTGAGCGCGGGGCCGCCGCCCTACCGCCTGCTATCGGTCGCGATCAGCAATGGCTGCGATCTGATGCGCTGGCTGCTCGATCGCGCGGGGCTCGATTTCGACGAGGAGCTTCACGTTCCGCTGCTCCACATCGTCGCCACCTGGCCGCGCGGCGCGGGGGTGGAGGTGCCGGTGATCCTGGCGCCCGGCACCTTGTGGAAGGGGCCGTTCGGCCAGCTCGACGCGATCGACGGCCACGCGCCGGCGGGCGCCAAGGTCTATGGCGAGACGCTCGAGGAGCGGCTGGCGAATAACGCCTGGCTGCGCCAGATCTTCCCCAGCTTCTTCGGTTACCCGCGCCAATATGTGTATCATTTCGTGCTGAAGGACCGGCGGGTGATGACGCCGATCGCGATCCATGGCGCGCCGTGGTGGGAACGCATGGTGGTGCGCTGGCTCTATTTCCTGTGGGAGCCGTTGCTGCGCCGCGGGCTCGGCATCACCCCGCAAGTGGTGGCGGACGCGCCTGCCGCGCTCGCCAAGGGGCTGGACGCGGTGGCGGCGGAGCTTGGCCGGCGCGGCACCCCGTTCCTGGCGGGCGACGCCCCCGGCGGGGTCGACATCGTGATGGCGGCGTTGATCGCGCCGCTGGTCTTCCCGCCCGAATATGGCGGCATGGCGCCCCCGCTCGACGAAGTGACGCCGGTGCTGCGCGACTGGGTGCTCGCCAACCGCGCCCACCCCGCCGGCGCCTATGCGCTCGCGGTCTATGCCCAGAACCGCCTGCATTATCGGGGCCTGCCATGACGACGGCGCCGGCGGAGAGCTGGCACACCCCGGCGGGGGGCGGCGGCGCGATCGCCAAGCTGCTGCGCGCGCGGCGGCTCGGCTGGTGGGCGGCGCGGATCGGCATCGCCCTCGCCCGCTTGTGGAACAAGCCGCTGCGGCTGGGGCAGAGGGTGATCGTCGCGCGCCACGATCATGTGCAGGAGGTGCTGCGCCGCGATCTCGATTTCCTGATCGCGCCGGTGAACGGCGATCGGTTCGAGGCGATCGGCTTTCCCTTCATCCTGGGCAAGGACCGGGCGATGCCGCTGGCGCAGGAGCGCGCGACGCTCTACCGGGCGCTGTCCCGGGTCGAGATGGCGCCGCTCCAGGCGACGCTAGAGGGCGCGATCACGGCGCGGCTCGGCACCGGCGCGCATAGCATCGACATCGTTGGCGACTATGCGCGCCCGCTCGCCGGGAGCACCGCGCGCGCGCTGTTCGGCATCGCCCCCGCCGATGAGCCCGCGTTCCTCGACGCGGCGCGGGCGATCTTCGCGCATTGTTTCCTCAATCTGGCGGGCGACAAGGCGGTGGAGGCGCGCGCGCTCGCCGCCGCCGCGCAGCTGAGCGCCTGGTTCACCACCGAGATCACCCGCCGCCGCGCCGCGGGCGCGCTGGGTGAGGATCTGATGGGCCAGCTGCTGCGCGCCGGCGCCGACGACGATCTCGTCCGCCGCAGCCTGGGCGGGATGCTCGTCGGCAGCATCGACACCACCGCGACCGTGGTCGCCAAGGTGATGGCGGTGCTGATCGCCGATCGCGCGCTGCTGGCGCGGGTTGCCGCCGATCACGCCGATCCGGCGCGCATGGCCGCCTGGTGCGACGAGGCGTTGCGGCGCTGGTGCCATGTGCCGCTGCTCGGCCGCCAGGCGGCGGGCGCGACCGAGCTGGGCGGCACGCAAATCCCGGCCTCGGCGCAGCTGATCCTGTGGACGCAAGCCGCGATGTGCGACCCGGACGCCTTTCCCGATCCGGCGACGCTGCGCCCCGATCGCCCGAGCGGCGCCTATCTCCACCTGGGCGGCGGCCTCCACCCGTGCGCGGGGCGAGCGATCAACCGGTGGCAGATCGCGATGCTGGTCGGCGGGCTGGTCGCGCGCGGACCGCAGCGGCTGGCGCCGATCGAGTGGGCCGGCCCCTTCCCGGCGCACGCCCGGCTGAGCCTGGCGGGGCTATGAGCCAGGCCTTCGTCACCATCGTCGCGCCGCTCGATCCGGCGAAGCTCGCGACCGCGCAGGCGGCGATCGACCTGCTCGGCAACCCGATCGCGCCCGCGCTCGCCGCCCTGCTGGGCAAGACTGATGCCGATGGCGGCGGCACCCATTTCCTGAGCCTCCACGCGCTGCCGAGCTTCACCGCCGGCCGCGCGCATCTGGTGCTCGAATTCTCCGCCGACGGCAGCGAGGCGCAGGCGATCGACCGCGTGGCGACCGCGATCGGCGGGATGCTCGGCCCGATTTTCGCGCTCGCCCGCGATTGGGGAGACGGCAATGTCGCCGCCTATCTGAAGGCGCACAGCATCACCTGCGGCTTTGGCTGGCGGACCGCGCCGGGGCTGAACCACGGCGGCAGCCCGGGGGTGAGCGTCGGGCGGATCATCGCCGAGGCGGCGCTCGCCGATCGCTGCGCCGGGGTGCTGAACGCGCAAGGCGCGGGGCTGAGCGCGCTCGCCCGGCTGGAGGCGGTGCGCGCGGCACTCGGCGACGCAGGCCGCGCGCTGCCACCGGGAGACGCCGCCCCGGCCTTCGCCAAGCAGGGCCTGGCGAGCATCATCCCCGCCGCCGCGTTCGCCTTTATCCGCACCTATTTGTGGCCGGTGGGGCTGGTGCTGCTGCTGTGGATGGCGGTCCAGGGGGTACGCCGCGCCTGGGGAGCACCCGATCTTCCCGAGGCGCTTCGCCGCGCGGCGCATGGCGCCTGGCACGGGCTGTGGAGCGGCGCGCTGATCCTCGCGGTCGCGACCGCGCTGCTGCTCGGCCTCACTTACTGGCTGCTGCGCCGCGCCGAGGCGCGCGACTGGGTGAGCGAGCGCAACCCCGATCGCGCCACGCTGCGCGCGATCGTGGCGCGCGAAAACCACTTCGCGCACAACCACATGGTCTCGCTCACCGAGCGCAAGCCCGGCTGGGTGCGCGCCTTCACCGCCCGGCTCGCCTTCTGGGCGATCGCGACGCTGTCGCCGATGCTCTACCGCCCGGGCTATCTCGGGCCGATCGGCACGATCCATTTCGCGCGCTGGGTAACGGTGCCGGGCACGCGCGATTTCATCTTCTTCTCCAACTATGGCGGCAGCTGGGAGGCCTATCTCGAGGATTTCATCACCCTCGCCCATATCGGCCTTACCGGCGTCTGGTCGAACACCGTCGGCTTCCCCAAAAGCGCCAACCTGTTCCAGCAGGGCGCGACCGATGGCGAGCGCTTCAAACGCTACGCGCGGCAAAGCATGGTGCCGACGCGCTGCTGGTACAGCGCCTATCCCAGCCTGACCACCGACATAATCCGCGCCAACGCCGCCGTCCGCCGCGGGCTGACCGGCGCGATGACCGAGGACGAGGCGAACAGCTGGCTCTGCCATTTCGGCTCGGCGATCCGCCCGCGGGATACGCTCGTCGCGCCGCAGATCCAGAGCCTGTTGTTCGGCGGGCTCGGCTTCCTCGAACATGCCGCGTTCAGCCTGTGGCGCCTGCCGCGCGACCGCGCGCTCGCCCGCGCCTGGCTGCGCGATCTGCAGCCGCTGATCGGCTGGGGCGATGGCCGCCGCGTGCGCGACGACGATCGGCTGCGCGCGGTGGTGCAATTGGGGCTCAGCGCACCCGGGCTCGCCACGCTCGGCCTGCCGCCCGACGCGCTCGACAGCTTCCCGCCCGCCTTTGTCGAAGGGATGGCGGCGCGCGCGCGCATCTTGGGAGACAGCGGCGATACCGCGCCCGATCGCTGGTGGTGGGGCGCCGAGACCGACGATGTCGCGCTGATCGTCTATGGACAGGACGCGCCGACGCTCGCCGCGATCGAGGCCGAACTGCTCACCGCCGCGCTCCATCGCGGCGTGCTCCAAAGCCACCGCGTCGAAATGGCGCGCTTCGATCGCGCCAGCAATTACGAGCCGTTCGGCTTCGCCGATGGGGGTTCGCAGCCGGTGATCCGGGGCACGTACAAGGGCTTGCGCAGCGGCGATCCGCTGCATCTGGTCGAACCCGGCGAGTTCATCCTGGGCTATCCCGACAATCGCGGCAATCTGCCCCCCGGGCCAGTGATGGACCCGATGGACGACCCCGAGAACCGCCTGCCGCATCTCGATCCCGACACCAGCTTCGCGGCGGCGGGCGTCAACCAGCAGCGCGCGATCGGGCGCGACGGATCGTTCCTGGTGGTGCGCCAGCTCGAACAGGATGTCGCCGCGTTCAACAGCTATTGCGCGGAGACGGCGACCGAGATCGCGCCCCGGCTCGGCGCGCCTTATTGGGTGACGCCCGACTTCATCGCCGCCAAGCTGGTCGGGCGCTGGCGCAACGGCGCCGCGCTGGTCCGCGCGCCCTATAGCGCCTCGGCCAAGCAGGCGATCATCGACGCCAACGACTTCTGGCTGGGCGCCGAAGACCCCGAAGGGCTGCGCTGCCCGTTCGGCGCGCATATCCGCCGCGCCAACCCGCGCGACAGCCTCGATCCCGGCTCGGTCGATCAAGTCGCGATCAGCAACCGCCACCGTATCATGCGGATCGGCCGCCACTACGCCCCCGACCCCGGCGCCAATCCGGGGCTGCTGTTCATGTGCCTGAACGGCGATCTGGAGCGGCAGTTCGAATTCATCCAGCAGACCTGGATCAACGGCAATATCGTGTCGCTCAGTTGCCCGATCAGCCTGAAGGGCGAAGGCGATCCGCTGCTCGGCCCCGGCGGCGGCAGCGGCTTCACCATCCCGACGCGCGACGGGCTGGTGCGGCTGAAACCCCCGCCCCGCTTCGTCACCATGCGCGGCGGCGGCTATTATTTCCTTCCCGGCCGCGCATTGCTTGGCTGGCTCGCGGCGGCGTGATCGCCGACGCCAAGACGCTTGCTCGCGGCGCCGGGGCGTGCCAGCGTATGGCAACACTAGGGAGGAATGGCATGGATCGGCGGCAATTCTTGGTGAGCGGCAGCATGGCGGCGCTCGCGGCGAGCGTTCCGGTACGCGCGCAGGCGCCGGGCGGCGACGCCAAGCTGAACGCGCTGTTCGATCGCATCTTCAACGAGAATATCGACGAAAGCCCCGAAGGCGCGACGCAACTGGGGCTCGATCGCGGCCCGCGCGCGGCGCTGCGTCGCAAGCTCGACGATTATTCGCTCGCCGGGCGCGCGCGTCAGGTAACGCGCGGCAAGGCCGCGATCGCCGCGATCGAGGCGGTGGACCCCGCGAGCCTCACCGCCGAGGGCAAGCTGAACCGTGAGGTCGTGCTCTATTCGCTCAACAGCGGGCTGAAGGGTGCCGCCAAATACGGCATCCAGAGCACGATCCGGCCCTATGCGATCTTCCAGCAGGGCGGCGCCTATTTCTCGGTGCCCGATTTCCTCACCTCGTCGCACGTCATCAAGGACATGGGCGACGCCGACGCCTATCTCGCCCGGCTCGAAGCCTTCGCGACCGCGCTCGACCAGGATAGCGAGACGCAGCGCGCGGACGCGGCGCGCGGCTATGTCGCCCCCGATTTCGCGCTCGAGCTCACGCTTGGCCAGCTCGACAAGCTGCGCGGGGTAAAGCCCGAGGAAAGCTCGCTCGTCACCTCGCTCGTCACCCGCGCCAAGGCGGCGAACCTGGCGGGTGATTGGGGCGCGCGCGCGACGGCCTTGCTGAGCGACAAGGTCTATCCCGCGCTCGATCGCCAGATCGCGCTGGTGAAGGGGCTGCCGCGCCGCAAGGAAGCCGGGCTGTGGGCGCTGCCGCAGGGCGACGCGATCTATGCCGATGCGCTCGCCGCTGCGACGACCACCAGCTACTCGCCCGACGAGGTCCACAAGCTCGGCCGCGCGCAAGTGGCCGAGATCAGCGCCGAGCTCGACAAGATCCTGCGCGCGCAAGGGTTGACCCAGGGCTCGGTCGGCGCGCGGCTGACGGCGCTGAACGCGCGGCCCGAACAGCGCTACGCCGATACCCCCGAAGCGCGCGCCGAGCTGCTCGCCGGGCTCAACGCCGGGGTGAAGGCGATGCAGGCCAAGATCGGCCAGGTGATCAACAACCCGCCCACCGCCCCGCTCGAAATCCGCGCGGTGCCGGTGGAGATTCAGGACGGCGCCTCGAACGGCTATTACCGGCTGGCCGCGCTCGATGGCTCGCGCCCGGCGATCTACTTCATCAACCTGAAGGATCTGGGTGACTGGCCGAAATACACCCTGCCCTCGCTCACCTATCACGAGGGCGTGCCGGGGCATCATACCCAGCTGAGCATCGTCGCCGGGCTGAAGACGCCGCTGCTGCGCCGGCTGTCGTTCTTCAGCGCCTATTCGGAAGGCTGGGCGCTCTATGCCGAGCAACTGGCCGACGAGCTGGGCGGCTATAACGGCGCGATCGAGCGCGCGGGCTATCTCCAAAGCTATCTGTTCCGCGCCGCGCGGCTGGTGGCCGACACCGGCATCCACGCCAAGCGTTGGACCCGCGAGCAGGCGACCGACTATCTCGTCGAAACCGTCGGCTTCGCCCGCCCCCGCTCGCAGCGCGAGATCGAGCGTTACTGCACCCAGGCCGGCCAGGCGTGCAGCTACAAGCTCGGCCACATCGCCTGGAACCGCGCGCGGGAGAAAGCGCGGGCGATCATGGGCGCGAAATTCGACATCAAGGCCTTCCACGACGTGCTGCGCGACGGCGCGGTACCGCTGACGATCCTCGACAAGCTGGTCGAAGCGCGGGCGCGGGCGGCGATCGCCTGAATCACCCCGCCCGGGATTGCCCGGGACGAGTACGGCGTTGCCCCGGGGCGGCTTGGCGTCGCCCCGGACGCGCGCGGCATTGCCCGGGAAAGGCTCGGCGCTGCCCCGCGCTGGCCAAATCCGCGTCCCCTATTCGAGGGGCCGCACGCGGCGGACCGCGAAATCCCCACCCGATCATGTCGACTATCGCGCCGGCCCCGGCGAGCCGATCCTAGCATCCGGCCCGCTAGCCAGCACCTCGCCGCTGTTCGCGAGGCAGTCGAGAGGAGACTTCGACATGGATCGCTTCGAGGAGGATATGTTTGACGACCTCGCAATGGACGAGGCCGAGGGCGCCGCCGACGGTTTCGACGCCTATGACGCCGGCGACGAATTCGACGCGGGCGACGAAGCCGACGGCTTCGACGGCGCCGACGAGGCCGACGGGTTCGACGGCTATGACGAATTCGACGCCGCCGACGCTGGCGACGAATTCGATTCCTACGACGAAGCCGATGGCTTCGACACGGCCGACGGCTTCGACGGATTCGAAGAAGGCGACGAGGGCGACGAGGAAGACATCGACCGGATGCTCGCCTTCGCGCTCGGCGCGGAGGATAGCGACGAGTTTTTCCGCCGCATTGCCCGTACCTTATCGCGCGTCGGCGGCGCGGTGGCCCGCGGGGTTGCCCGGGCGGCGCCGGTGGTCGGCCAGATCGCGCGTACCGTCGCCCCGGTCGCTGGGCTGATCCCCGGGGTCGGCGCGATCGCCGGGCCGGTCGCCAATGTGCTCGGCCAGCTGCTCGCCGACGAGGCTTCGGAGGAAGAAGCGCTCGATGCCTTCGCCGAACTGTCGGTGCGCGAGCGCCGCGCGGTACCGGTGGTGGCGGCGCTCGCCGCACGCACGATCCTGGGGCCACGCGCGGCGAACCTGCCCCCGGCGGTTCGGCGCCAGGCGGTGCAAACGATCCGGGCGGCGGCGACCCAGCTCGTCAATCGCGGCGGCCCGGGCGCGATCCGTGCCTTGCCGCGCATCGCCCGCAGCGTCCGCCGCACCGCCGTCGCGCGCCGCACCCCGGTCCAGATGCGGCCCCAGGTGCTCGCCAACACCGTGCGGCGGGTCGCCCGGCAGAACCCGCAGCTGCGCCACCGGCTCGTGCGCCCCTCGCCCACCGGCCGCCGGGTGATCCAGCGCGTCGGCCAGGCGGTGCGCGCCGGTCGTCCGCCCGCCGCCGTCGTGCGCCGGGTGATCGGCGGCGCGGGTGGAGCGGGTCTCAGCCATCATGGCGGCGGCTATGGCGGCACAGCGGGCACCGCCACGGCGGGCCACGGGACGCGGCATCATCGCGGCCGGCGCATCACGATCCGCGGCCCCGTGACCATCGTGATCCGCCGCTGATCAGGCGCTTTGGGGAAGGAGCACGGCCATGCCCGCGGACACGCTCACCCGCTTCGTCGACACCAAGCTGATCGCGCTCCAGGCGCGCGCGGGCCGGCTTACGGTGCTGACGCCGCGCCGGGTGGGCCTGCGCCCGCAGGACATGCCCTATGCCCCTTCCCCCGCCCATTTCGGCGCCGCCAATCGCCGGCTCGCCACGATCGCCCGGTCGATCCGCCGCCGCTCCGGCGCGCTCGAACGGGTCTGGCGCGACAAGACTCCCAACCAGAAGCTCACCGCGATGGCGCTGCTCGATCGCGACGTCGATCGCACCCGCCGCACCTTTGGCATGTTGTTCGAGATTTTCTGCCAGCGCGGCTCGAGCTTCGCGCCCGCGCTCGCCGCGCATGACGTGATCGCCGCCGATTGCTACGCGGCGGTGCGCGCGGCGCTGCCCGATGTGTTCGAAGGCCCGCTTCTCAAGCCGCTAACGTACATGGAGCATGGCTATTCGCCCGCGACCCAGCGGCGCGGCGTGGCGCTCGCCCGATTGCTGGGCGACAGCAACCCCTTTCCGGTGATCCGCATCCCGTGGGACCGCGACAATCCCTGGCAATCGGTGTTCCTGCATGAAGTGGCGCATAATCTGCAGGCTGACATGCGGCTGTGGCACGAAAATGCCGACGCGCTCGCCAACCGGCTGGTGCGGATGCGCTTCGATCCGCTGGTGGTGACGATCTACCGCCGCTGGCACAAGGAAATCTTCGCCGATCTCGCCGCGCTGCTGCTGGGCGGCACCGCCTCCGCCTGGGGGATGATGGAGTTCCTGGCGCACCCCGAGGCGCGCGCGCTTACCTATCGCCCCGGCAGCGTCCACCCGACCGGCTGGTTCCGCGCGCTGATCCTGACCGAGATGATGCGCCGGATGGGCTTTCCCGAAAGCGCGCAAAAGGCCGAGCGCGTCTGGCGCCAACTCTACAATCCCGGTCATGGCCACCGCCTGCCGCCAGCGCTGCTCGCCGCGACGGCGCACGTCATCCCGGCGGTGGTCGACGAGATCGCCTATCAGCCGCGGCGCAACCTGGGGCAGCACGCGCTCGCCGACGCGATCCCCTTCACCCGCGCCGACGAAGCCGCGATCCGGCGCGGTGGCATCGCCATCGCCGCTGGGCGGGTGCCGCCGCTGCCGCCGCGCTTTCTCGTTTCAGCGAGCCGCTTCGCGCTCGAGAGCGGGGGTGACCCGACGCGCATCGCGCGGCTGGTGATCCACCACCTCGCCCGGCTTCACCGGCACGATCCCGTCTCCGGCCGTGGCCACGCGCCGCGTGCTTCCGCCCACCCCGTCGCAGCATGAGGTAGACCGCGATGACCGACCCCCAGACCTCGACACCGCTGGCCAGCCGATCGCCCAACGCCATAGCGGTCGACAATCTGCTGCGCCGAACGCTGCGCGTTAGCGACCCCAGCGATCCGCAGCAGATCGCGGGCGCCTTGCTCGATCGCTATGCCGCCGACGCGGAGCTGATCCGGCGCGAACGCGAAGGCCTGCCCTTCGCCTCGACCACCGCGCCGCTGCCAACGACCTTCGCCGGACCGCCAAGCGGTTCGGTGGCAGAGATCGCACAGGCGCGCGACGATCTGGAGCGCGATCTCGATTCGCTCCAGACGACGGCGGCGCTGAAGGACATCCGCGTCGAAATCCGCGGCTGGGCGCGCAGCTTGCGACAGACGGCGGCGAACGGGCTTGCCGCCGCCGCGCAAGCGCTCGACGCGGTGCAGCTCAACACCGCCTTGGCGGCGCGGCGCAGCTTCGGCGATTATGCCCGGTTGGCGCGCTATATCGGCGCGCTCACCCCCGATCAGCAGCCCGCGTTCCGCCAATTCGCGCAAAGCTGCGACGTGATGGCCGGGCTGATCCTCGTCGCGATCGGCGATGGTTATGCGGCGAGCGGCATCACTCGATCGACCGCGATGCTGCGGGTGAGCGCGGGCGAGCTGCAATCGCGGCGGAACGCCGTGGTCTTGGCGCTCCGCACGATGACCGGCACCGTCGAGGCGAGCCTCGGCCAGGAGGATTGGCCGCGCGGGTTGGAGGCATTCCGCCAGCTCACCCACGCGCTCGACAATCAAGGCCAAGCCGATCTGCGCGCGCTGCTGGAAGAAAACACCCTGGCGACCGCGCTTGACGAGCTGGTCGATCTGACGACCGGCGGCAGCGTCAACAGCCTGCGCGACCTGTCGACCGCTTCGGCGATGCTGGTCGGGCGCCTCCAGCGGCTGGTCGAATATGGCCAGACCTTCGCCGCGCCCGATTATCGCGAGACGACCAACGATCCCAACGCTACGTCATCGCCGGAATCGCCGCCCATGTCGGCCTTCGTCTCGGCGCTGTCGCTGTTCGTCGACGCCTTCCGCAGCGTGCGTGGCGCCCGGCTACTCGACATCTCGCGACCAACCATGCTGCTCTACGGGCTCTACAACTCGATCGGCACCGATCAGGTCGCTGATCGGCTCCGCCGGCTGGTAAGCGTTCGCGGCGCGCTGGCCCAGAGCATCGACTGCTTCGCCGATTGCGGCTGCGATTCACAGGCGACCCAGTGCCAGATCCTGCTCGATCTGCTGCTCTATAATCTCGATCGGTGCATCGATTATTACGCGCTGAGCCCGAGCCTCGACGGGCGGGGCGAGCCCGAAATCAGGGCATACAGCCTCGCCGATCTCATCATGTCCTTCGGGCATATCTGCAACGAGCTGGACGCAGCGGGGCGGGCGCCGGAAATCAGCCACGCGCTCGATGATGCGTTGAACGAGGTCCAGCGGATCGTGTCGCAGGAATGGGGCTATGGCAGCCTGCCTCGGCGCGACCGGGGCATCGTGATCCGCGAACTGAGCAGCCAATATCTGGTCGAGGCGCGGGTGCAGGACGTCGCCCGCTCCCTCGCGCCGGCGTGCAAGCTCGAGCTGGTGTTCGATTACCGCCGCGACCGTTCGGTGGGGCTGGAGCTGATCGGGTGGGTGCTCGAGGAGGTCTACAAAGTGGCGGTGCCGCAATCGGGCGGCCCGATCTCGATCCCGCCGACGCTGTCCACCTCGGTCAGTCGCCTGGCCTTTGGCCGCGCCAATCGGCGCCAGATTTGAGCAGGGAGAAGCACCATGTCGCACGCATCCCGCGCCGATTTTCGCAAGCTCGCCGCCGAATTCGTCGAGCGTCAGGCAAGTGCTCCAGCCGCCGGGCACGGGATGCCGGGCGGCAGCGGGGCGGCAAGCTCGGCGGTCGACGTGCCCAGCCTGCCGGCGGTGCTTGACCGTGTGCTCGGCAAGGTCGGGCGGCTCGACGGGATCGAAACCGCGATCGACACGACCCGCGGCGACGTGATCGGCCTTGCCGAAACCGCGGCTGCCCTGAAAGACGATACCGCCACGATTCAGCAGGCGCTGGGCGCGCAAGGCGCGATCGCCAGCCGTTTGACGACCATCGCCGGCCATCTCGACGCGCTGGGCAAGATCGCCAAGACGCTCGCGCGGCCTCAGGCGCCGGCCGGCATCTCGCTCGCGGTCGTGCGCTTCATCGCCGCGATTCTCGATACGAGTGGCGACATCGTTCAGCGCACCGGCTGGGGCGCGATCGTCCACAAGGAGCTTCAGCGCCCGAACCTCGCCAGCTTCGCCAAGATCACCGACGCGCTCGGCGAGGCGCACAAGTTCAAGACCGCGTTCGAGCGCGGCGGCCATGCCCGCGAACTGGCGATGACCGATCACGACTGGTTCGTCACGATCACCACGTTGATCGCGCTGGCCCAGCCGGCGGTGCATCACCCCGACCAGCCGGATGACGTGACGCTGGTGACGAATTCACCCGCTGCGTCCACCATCATCGCCAAGGAAGCGGCCGCAGCCAAGCCGAAGGGGCCAACCCGCGCCGATCCCAAATCGTCCGCCTGACGCGCGCCGCCCCGTGCCCCGCGCCGAGCAAATTCCAGGATGAGGTCCGATCATGGCTTACGAATCAAACGACGTCATCAAGCGGCTCTTCCAGCGCTTCTTCCGCGATGAACTGCCTAATTTGTCGCCAGCCGAGCGGGCCGCGTTCGAGGCGCAGTTCGAGGATCGCTTCGAGGATCTGGTGCAGCGCGCATCAAGCCCCAGTCCGACCAGCTTCGGCGACCTGACCGGGCTATCGGGCGGGCCGATCAAGGGGTTCGAGCAGCTCGCCTACCCGCTGCTGCGCAATGACTTCGATGAATCGGTCATCCCCAGCCAGCTCCATGCGGCGGCGGAGCTTTACTACATCTATCAGATGGAACGGATGAAGGTGTTCCAGGTCGTGAACGTCCTGCGCCGCATGTTCCAGTTGGGGCAGATGCGCATCCAGCGCGGCCCCGGCGCGCGCGGGCTCTACATTCTCGAGAAATGGACGCCGATCCGCTATGCGCGGCGGGATCGGCTGATCGCCTATCGCCGCGCCTTCAACTACGGCACCGTCGCGACGCCGGCGGGGGCGGTGACCAACCGCAACTTCCACTTCCAGCTCGTCGCCTTCATGTCGGCCCTCGCCCAATATTTCCGCGACCTGACGATCGGTCTCGTCATCCGCGGCAGCAACGCGCTCGATGAACGGCCATTCGCGCCGCTCGCGACGATCCAGCGGGTCGGAACCGATCTGCGCTTCGCGCTCGACCGCGCCAGCTATGGCAACATTCTCGCGCTCACCACCGAGGTCGGCCAATATCTCCAGCAAATCTTCGAGCTGCTCGACGCGCCGGACATCAAGAAGGCGTTCGACGCCAACACCAAATGGGATGTGATCGAGGTCGTCTCCCAGCGCCATCTCGGCGGCGCGGCCGATCTGTCGCAGCGCGCCAAGCTCGCCGAGAGCGGCCGGCGCATCCTGCAATATATCGCCGACAACGACTTCCGCACCACCATCGACCCGGTGGTGTTCCAGGCCGATGCCAAGGCAGTGGGGATGCATGCCGAAGCCTGGATCGCCGCCTATCGCACCACGCCGGAAGGGCGGCGCTTCCCCGGCGTGACCGAGCATCTGCGCTGGATGGCGGGGCTTTCGACCCGCCAGTCGATGATGGTCCCGGCCTGAACGCCGGCGAGGGAGCGCCGCGATGGAGGCTCAGCTGCCGCTTTCGCTCAAGGTCACCGCGCGGACCAGCGCGTTCATCCTTGATGCCGCGCTCGCGCTTGAACCGCTGGGGCTGCTCACCGCGCTGCGCCTGGCGCCCTTCGCGCCGGTGTGGCTGCCGCGCAGCTTCTGGGGACTGCTCGACAACGACAGCTTCTACCGCGCTCACCCGCACAAGCTGGGCGGCATGGGCCATGACGACGCGGCGCGCGCGGCGATGGCGACACAGCTGCCGGGCTGGCACCGCGCCTGGAGCTATGGCCGGCTCACCGCGAGCCTTTATTGGGTGGGCGACGCGCACTATGAAAGCCGCCTGCCCGAGGGGATTGGCGGCGAGTTGCTCCCGCGCTTCGAACGCTGCGCCGCCGCGCTCGACGCCGCGTGGAGCCGCCGTCAGCTGGGAAGCGACGGCCCCCTCGCCGAATGCGCGCGCGACAGCCTGGCGCTCGCCGCCGCGCTGCAGCCCGATCCGGTGACCATCCTGACGCCCGGTGGCGGTGACGCGCCGCCGTTGCTCTGCGACCTGTTCGAGCAGGCGGGGCTCGATGCGTCGGTGATCGCGCTGCCCGGGCGCGCCGCCGCACCGCCGGGCGCGCTGCTGCCGCTCGCGGCGCATCGCCGGCGCTACGCCGCGGTCCATGTGATCGCCCCCGCGGCACTCGCGCTCGCCGAGCCAATCGACGAGGCCGACGAGGATGTATTCGACGCCGATCCCGCGCTTTGGGCCGGCGCGGCGCTGCTCTGGCAGCGGGTCGAAGCGCGATGAGCGCGCGTGATCACAGCCGCCCGCGAATCAACCGCGACGAGCTGGTGATGATCACCGTGCTCGGCCAGGTCGCGCCACCGCTCGAACGCCTCGGGCCGTGGCGGATCGGGGCGGACGGCATCCCGCGCCACCTGCCCGGCTCGGGCGGGATCGTGCTCAGCCACCGCGTCGGCGATCGCTGTGTCGGGCTCGCCGCCGACCATGTCGAGCCTGGCGTCTCGATCCGCAACGAGGCGCGCGCGGGCGACGGCGCCGCCAACCAGGCACTGCAATCCTATGCGTGCATCGGCAATTTCGCCGTGATCCAGTCGGGCCGCGCGCTTGGTTCGCGCGGCGTGGTGGTCGGCAAGCATGGCGGGATCGACAATGTGCTGCTCGATTTCCCGCTGCCCGTGATGCGGCGGATGGCAATCGGCGACCGCATCCAGATCTATGCCTATGGCATCGGCGCGCGGTTGATCGACTATCCCGACATTCGCCTCGTCAACTGCGCGCCCCGGCTGATCGCCAAATGGCGGCTGTGGGATAGCGGCGGGCGGCTGTCGATCCCGGTCACCCATGTGGTGCCGGCGCGGCTGATGGGTTCCGGCCTGGGCAAAAACAACGTCATTCGAGGCGATTACGACATCCAGCTTTCCGATCCAGAGGCCGTACGTCGCCACCGGCTGGGCAGCCTGCGCTTCGGCGACATCGTCGCGATCGAGGATGCCGATAACCGGTTCGGCCGATCGCAGCACGGCGCGTTCGTCTCGGTGGGCGTCGTCGTCCATAGCGAGAGTACCGTCGCGGGCCACGGTCCCGGCGTGGTCACCTTGCTGTCCGGCCCCGCCGATCAGATCGCGATCCGGCGCGACCCCGCCGCCAATATCGCGACGATCCTCGGCATCCGCCAGGCCGCGCCGCCGCAGCCGCGCCTGCCGCTCCCCGAGCGCGAGGCGCGCGAACGCCAGCGCGCCGCCGTCCGCCTCCCCGTGCTGACCGAATGAGGCCCGCCATGCTGCCGACGCTTACCCAAACCATCGAACATGAAATCGCCCGGTTGAGCGGCTCCCGCTGCCGCTGCGGCGGCTGCGATCCGGGCGCGACCGACCGCGCCGAGCATGCCCTTGCCAGGGTGACGGGGTGCGGGTGCGGGTGCGCGCGGTGCCAGAGCCGGGGGATGGCGCAGGCGCGGGCGGACGAGGCGGCGCGGCCCGCACGGCGGCAGACGCGCGGCGGGCGGCTGACGCTCGATCATTTCCAGGGCTGGACCGCGCCGGTCTCGCTCGCGGCGCTGCGCCAGGCGCGCGGGGGGCCGATCCCGCCCGCGCTGCGCCCCTTCTTCGCGACCGGACGCCCCAATCTCTACCGCCTGACCCGCGCCGGGATCGACCGCGCCCGCCCGCTCACGATCGGCATGACCCGCACCCAGAAGCCTATTTTCCAGCGTATCCATGAACATAAGCACACCGCCCAGGGCGATCCTCGCGTCCGGGCCGCGCTCGCCCGGATCCCGGAGGGCGCAATTCTGGTCCAGGCCGGCATCCTGCGCGGGCCCGATCTCTCGGTGTCGCTGGCGCATGTCTATGAGGGTCTGCTCCAGGCGCGCGAGCGGCCGCAGCTGAAGGATCCGAGCACCACCACCTTCGAGGATTGGGGAGACACGCGATGGACCCGTTTGGCGCGCGCCGCGAATATCTCGCCGAGCTCGATGCGCTGGTGCTGGCCGAGGTGCGGGCGCTGCAGCCGCGCCCAGCCCCGCCCGGGCAACGCCACGCCCCGCCCGAGCCACCCCGCGCCCGCCCCGCGCCGCGCCCGGACGCCGCCGCGCCGCCCCGGGCAGCGCCGGACCTCGTGTTGCTCGACATGGAGGATCGGGCGTTCGTCGATCGCACCGTCGCCTGGCTCCGCGCCCGGCCCAACCCCGACATCGTCGCCGACGCGCTGTGGACGGCGATCGCCGACGCCCCATCTCCCGAACCCGCCGCCGACGATCCCGCCACCGACGCACCCCCCGCCGGGGACGCGCCATGACCGATCTGGCCGACGCCATTCCCTACGCGCTCGATCGGCTGGTCGACGAAGCGGACTATGCCGTCATCGGCCCCAATGACGGGCGCCGCCGGGTGATCGCCTCCAACCGCTTTCCGTGGTCGGCGATCTGCCATATCGAGCGCGACTTCGGATCGGACCGCCTTTCGGGCTGCACCGCGTTCCTGATCGGGCCGACGACACTGCTCACCGCCGCGCATTGCCTGATGAGCCCGATGCGCCGGGCGCTGCGCGTGCCGAGCGCGCCCCAGCGCATCCGCGTGACCCCTGGCCGCGCCAACGCGGCGACGCGGCCGTTCGGCGCGCAATGGGCGGCATCGTGGCGGGTCCACCCCGAATATGCGCGCCGTCCCCGCGCCGAGGTGGATATCGGCGTGATCGAGCTCGCGCGGCCTTTCCATCCCGATCCGCGCCATTTCGCGCTGATGGCGCCCAACGACGCGGCGCTGCGTCGCCTGCGCCAGCGGCGGCTGGTCCATATCAGCGGCTATCCGGGCGACAAGCCGCTCGGCACCCAGTGGCAGCATGAGGAGCGGCTGGACCGTGTCGACGCCGCGCGGCTCCATTACACGGTCGATACCTGCCCCGGGCATAGCGGCGCGCCGATCTGGGTGACGCTCGATCCGCGCCGCCCGCCGCGCGTGATCGGCGTCCACACCGCCGGCCCCAAGCCGCACGCCGGCGGCGCCTGGGGCTGCCGCGCCGGGGTGCCGCTGGCGCCCGCGGGCCTGTTCAACAGCGGCGTGCGGCTGACGCCCTCGGTGCTCGCCGCGCTCGGTGTCGCTTATGGATAAGATAACGCAGACGCCATGAATGACTCGACTCGACTCGAAAACTGTGGGTAATTTGTAACAGAAGCCGAAAATCCGGGTCCGACGTGGCAAGAGCACCGCTTTGCGGGGGTATTCGCGTGCCTGATGTCTTGAAAAACAGCGCGTTGGCGCAGCCCAGTTCTCAACCTTCTGCTGGCGAGGTCGACGCTGGCTGCCGAGAACGCTTGTGCATGATTGATGGGGTTCGTTTCGCTGCTGTCCCTGAACGTGATTTCGTCACGAAAGATGGCATTTTATTCGGCACCTCACCTGTCGGACGGATTGAATTGGACGGTGAACCCTATCTCTTGTTCGATCGCCCCAAGCTCGCGCCCGCGACCCGCGCCGCCGAAGTGTTGACACGGCGCGAGCTGCAAGTCGCGATGCTGGTCGCGCAGGGGAAATGCGACAAGCAGATCGCCCGCCAGCTCGGCATCAGCGGCTATACCGTGCGCGAGCATCTGCGCCGCACCTTCGCCAAGCTCAACGTCCCCCGCCGCGCGGCGCTGGTCGCGGTGATCCTGCAACAAGGCGCCGAGCGCGCCCTGGCGGACGAGGGTGCGCTGGCGATCAGCGGCGGCGGCTGAGCGGGTGTTTGGTGCGAAGCAGAAGCGTGGCGCGGGGCCGGTTGGCGCACGTTGATCTGGGGCCGCTCTCTGCGATGGGGGCGTCCGGGATGGGATGGGAAGCGCTCGGGCGGGTTTCGGGACCGGTATCCTAAAAGCTGCCCTTGAATGGTGTCACAGCTCTTCGGCTCTGACACAGAGAGCTCGTTGCCCTGCCCATCGACTCAACTTTTTATTGAACCTTTTACAACCTTGTGGCATTGAAGGATCAGCTACGGACAGCGGGGCTTCCGGTAACACGGTCGCCGCAGCATGTGCGCCTACATGGCCGGTACACCACGGTAAGGCACACCCGCACCTCTGAAGGGCCTCCGCCTAAAGCGGGGGCCCTTCCTCGTTATGGCAGCCGCTTCCCCTTATACAGGCAGGTGCGTAACAGGGTTTGCATGTTGTAGCGCCGCTTAACGTGGCTGAAAGTCACCTCACGCACATAGCAGCTCGTGATCATTAGGTTTACATCGGCTTCGGACTGCTTGCAGGGGTATAGATAGAAGAATATTACTTGGTGCGCGCCATCAGCCAGCTCTCGCACACGGCCCGGTGCGACATCAATAACCGCATAGTTCATCGCTCGATTGCGATCGATCGAATCCCAACAGAAGTAATTCTGCTCAATCATTCGCTTCGACAGCTCGGGTAAGCCGAGCGAAAACGCGTAACGATCCTCGCAGAACCGCCGTGGCTTGCCGTTCTCATCTTCCAAATGGTGCGAGCCTCGCTCACAACTCTGCGAGATGGTATGCAATCCGAAGGAAACACGAACCCGCAGATCCGCTCCATCCTTGCCCCTACCCGGCAGAGTGACCACGAAGCGGCGAAGATGACGCAGATCTCTTAAAACACCGTCGATTTCAATCTCGTCCATGCTCGCCATTCTGAACTTTGTTCTGCAAGGCAGATAGGGCGCCGTGCATTCTTATCGACATTTTGAAGGTCGCGATATTCGGTTTCAAGCGAGATCGGATGGTGGCTAACCCGCTAACGGCCAAGTCAGACCCGCTGCTCGCAAAAAACAGGAAGAGGTATCCTCTTTCGGTTAGGAGAAATGCTGGATCAAAACGGACCAGCTGTGAAGCTACCGCAGACCCCACGCAATTTTACAAGGCAAGGAGTGTCGGCATCCCCGTTCACAATGTCCGCTTTCAATAGCGGCCGACTATTCCCGCTATAACTGACTCTAGGTCGTAAGCCGAAGGGCGCCTTCGCCAGCGCGCGCGAATGAGCTGCCCAGCGCGTTGTTGCAGCAAAACTCGCCTTCCGGAAGACGCCCCCCGCGATCACCACACCAACCCGATCGCGTCCAGCGCGCCCAATTCCTGTAAGCCCTAAGCCGCCGCCTCCAGCCGATCCGCGAAGAACGATTTCAGCTCGCGCTTCAAAATCTTCCCGTTGGCATTGCGCGGCAGCGTCTCTTCCGAAAACCGGATCGCGACCGGCACCTTGAACGCGGCGAGATGCTGGCGCACCCAGGCCTGCAATTCGGCCTCGCTCGCGCTGGTGCCCGGCGCGAGATAGACCACCGCCGCCGGCTCCTCGCCCAGGGTGCGGTGCGGCAGGCCGATCAGCGCGGCGTCGCTCACCGCCGGATGGGCGTAGAGCACATTCTCGACTTCGCTCGAATAGATATTCTCGCCGCCGCGGATGATCATGTCCTTGGCGCGGTCGACGATGTAGAGGAACCCTTCCTCGTCCAGCCGCGCCAGATCGCCGGTGCGCACCCAGCCATCGACAAAGGTCGCCGCGGTCGCCTCGGGCTTGTTCCAATAGCCCTTCACGATCATCGGCCCGCGCGCCCAAAGCTCGCCGACCTCGCCCACGGCCAGTTCGTGGGTGCCGCTTTCGTCCATGATCTTCAGGTCCGCGACCGCGACCGCCGGGCCGGCGCTGGTCGGACGGTTGAGATAATCCTCGGCCCCATGGCCGGTAACGGTCGCCATCGTCTCGGTCATCCCCCAGCCATTGCCGGGCAGCGCGCCGAATTCGGTATAGATGCGCTTGACGAGTTCGGGCGCGGACGGGGCGCCGCCATAGGCGATGCTCTCCAGGCTGGAGAGGTCGTATTTGGCGCGATCAGGATGGTCGAGCAGCTGCCAGGCGATGGTCGGCACACCGCCGGTCGCGTGGACCCGCTCGCGCTCGATGATCTCCATCGCACGGATCGCATCCCATTTGCGCATGAAGATCAGCGTCGATCCGCTCGCGACCGCGCCCATCATCCCGGCGCTGCACGCGGTGACGTGGAACAGCGGGATGCAGGTGAGCATCTTCTTGGGCTCGGGGGCGGCCGGCGGCGCCTCCCCCCGGCGCAGCAGCGTGCGCGCGCCCGAATAGCCGCTCGAGAAGATGTTGGTGACAAGGTTGCGGTGGGTGCCGAGTGCGCCCTTCGGGTGGCCAGTGGTGCCGCTGGTGTAGAAGATCGTCGCCTCGGTCTCGGGCGTCAGCGCCACGTCGGGCAACGGTTGATCGGGGAGCGATGCCCAATCAAGCGGCGTGCCGATGAGGTCGGTCAGCGTCACCTCGCCCGCGCCGCGCAGCACCACCACGCGCTCGAGCGCGGGGAGCGCGGCGTAATGGTCGCGCAGCCGATCGTGCCGCTCGGCATCGACGAACAGGACGCGCGCGCCCGAGTCGGCCAGGCCGTATTCGAGCTCGGCGCCGGTCCACCAGGCATTGAGCGGCACCGCGATCGCGCCAATCGCGACGGTCGCGAAGAAGATCACCGGCCATTCGGGCAGGTTGCGCGCGCACAGCGCCACCCGGTCGCCCGACTGCACGCCCATCGCGATCAACTGCCGGGCGAGCGCGGCGACGGCCCGGAAATGCGCTTCGTAAGTGACCCGCTCATCCTCATGGATCACGAATTCGCGCGCGCCGTGCAGGCGGCTGAACTGCACCAGCAGCCCCAGATGCGGCGGCGCGTTCTTCCACACCCGCGTGGGCACGCCGCCGATTTCGACCGTTTCCATCTCGAACCGCGCGCCCGGCGCGGTGAGCATCGCCTCGATCTCGGCGAGGCTCGCCTTGGGCCAGCTGGGGTCCAGCGCGATCAGGGGTTCGCCAAGGCTCGACATCGCGGGGCTCTCTCCATCCAGACTTCGGCTTTCACCGCCGATTTGGCATGAAGGTTAGTGTTGATTCGGCGGCCGCTCAAGGCAATAGAAGGGCCGGTTTCGAAACAGGGGTACGGCTTTGATGGCACTCGCGGACCCGCAGGCACTGGGCTTCGATCGGGCGCGGCTCGCGCGGATCGATACGCTGCTCGCCGAACGCTATGTGATGACGGGGCTGCTGCCGAACGCGCAAATCCTGATCGCGCGCGAGGGCGAGATCGCCCATTTCAGCCATCTCGGCCAGGCGCGCGAGGAGGGCGGCGCGATCACCGAGGGATCGCTGTTTCGAATCGCGAGCATGACCAAGCCGATCACCAGCCTGGCTTTCATGATGTTGCTGGAAGAGGCCAAGGTAGGGCTCGACACGCCCGTCCACCACGTCCTGCCCGAGTTCAAGGGGCTCGGTGTTTACAATGGCGGCGGCGCGGGGGTGCCCTTCGCCACCACGCCGACCGCCGAACCGATGCGGATGGTCGATCTGCTGCGCCATACCAGTGGGCTGACCTATGGCTTCCAGAACCGCAGCAACATCGATGCCGCCTATCGGGAGCAGAAGCTGGAAAACTGGTTCGGCAACCATGACCTGAACGGTTTCGTCGGCGCGCTGGGGCGATTGCCGCTCGAATTCTCGCCCGGCAGCGCGTGGAATTATTCGGTGTCGACCGATGTGCTCGGCGCGGTGGTCGAACGGCTTTCGGGGCAGACACTCGATGCCTTCTTCCACGAACGCCTCTTCGCGCCGCTGGGGATGCACGACACCTTCTTCCACGTGCCCGAAGACAAGATCGACCGCCTGGTCGATTGCTATGACTGGGTGCCCGGCGGCAAGAAGTTGTGGGACCGTGGCGCCAACAGCGCGTGGGCGCACCGGCCCAAATTCCTGTCGGGCGGCGGGGGGCTGGTATCGACCGCGCTTGATTATCACCGCTTCTGCACGCTCTGCCTGAACGGCGGCACGCTCGACGGCGTGCGGCTCGTCAGCCGCAAGACGATCGAGCTGATGACGCAGAACCATCTGCCCGGCGGCGCCGATCTTTCCGCCATGTCGAAATCCTTGTTCAGCGAGACGCAGAACGCCGGCACCGGCTTTGGCCTGGGCTTCGCGGTGACGATTGATCCGGTGCGGTCGATGATGCCGGGTTCGGTCGGGGAATATTATTGGGGCGGGATGTTCTCGACCGCCTTCTTCATCGATCCGGTCGAGCGGATCAGCATGGTGTTCATGACCCAGCTGCGCCCGTCGAGCACCTATCCCATCCGGCGCGAGCTGAAGACGCTGATCTATTCGGCGCTGCTGTGATGTGCCTTAGGGACGCCGGATACTCGACCAGCTCCTCCCCCGGCGGGGGCGGAGCTTTGCTACCCGCACTCGACCAAAAACAGGAGCAACCATGACCTCGCCGATCACCACCGAACGCCATGATGATGTGCTGGTCATCTATTCGGACAATCCGCCGGTCAATGCGCTCGGCGCCGCCGTTCGCACCGGGCTCGACGCGGCGGTGAAGGCGGGCCTGGCGGACCCGGGCGTGAAAGCGATGGTGATCGCGTGCAAGGGCAAGACCTTCTTCGCCGGCGCCGACATCACTGAATTCGGCAAGCCCCCGGTCGAGCCGCTGCTGCCGCAATTGCTCGACATGGTGGAGGCCGCCGACAAGCCGATCGTCGCCGCGATCCACGGCACCGCGCTCGGCGGCGGGTGCGAGGTGACGCTCGCCTGCCATTATCGCATCGCGGTGCCCTCGGCGCAGATCGGTACCCCCGAGGTGAAGCTCGGCCTGCTCCCCGGCGCGGGCGGCACCCAGCGGCTGCCGCGCCTGGCCGGCGTCAAGCTCGCGCTTGAACTCACCGCCAAGGGCGATCCCATCGGCGCCAAGCTCGCGCAGCAGGCCGGGCTGGTCGATCGCCTGGCGGGCGAGGGCAGCCTGGTGGAGGATGCGATCGCCTTCGCCCGCGAAATCGCCGCCGTCCGCCCCCTCCCCCGCGCGAGCGAAAAGACCGCGACCGCCGATCCCGACGCGGTCGCCGCGTTCAAAAAGGAAAACGCCAGGCGCTTCCGCGGCTTCGACGCGCCCGCCGCCAACATCGCCTGCGTCGAAAAGGCGACCGACGGCTCCAGCTTCGAGGAAGGCATCAAGTTCGAACGCGAAAGCTTCATGAAGCTGATGTTCGGTACGCAATCCGCCGCCATGCGCCACATCTTCTTCGCCGAGCGCAAGGCCGCGAAGATCGACGGCATCGGCGATGACATCGCGCTGCGCGCCATCAACAAGGTCGGCGTGATCGGCGCGGGCACGATGGGCGGCGGGATCAGCATGAATTTCCTCTCCGCCGGCATTCCCGTGACGATCGTCGAAATGGCGCAGGAAGCGCTTGATCGCGGCACCGGGGTGATCCGCAAGAATTACGAAGCCTCGGCCGCCAAGGGCCGGCTGAAGCCCGAGCAGGTCGAAGCGGCGATGGGCGCGCTCACCCCCACGCTCAGCCTCGATGATCTCGCCGATTGCGACCTGATCATCGAAGCCGTGTACGAGAATATGGACGTGAAGAAGGAGCTGTTCGGCAAGCTCGACAAGATCGCCAAGCCGGGCGCGATCCTTGCCTCCAATACCAGCTATCTGAACGTCGATGAGATCGCCGCCTCGACCAGCCGTCCGCAGGACGTGGTGGGCATGCATTTCTTCTCGCCCGCGAACGTGATGAAGCTGCTGGAGGTCGTACGCGGGGCGAAGACCGCCGACGATGTGCTCGCGACCGTGATGGCGCTGTCCAAGAAAATCAGGAAGGTCGCGGTCGTCGCGGGCGTCTGCCACGGCTTCATCGGCAACCGGATGCTGATGCCGCGCCAGGTGGAGGCGAACAAGCTGCTGATGGAAGGCGCGACGCCCGAGCAGATCGACCGCGTCCATGTCGAATTCGGGATGCCGATGGGGCCGTTCCAGATGAGCGACCTGGCGGGTGTCGACATTGGCTGGCACCGCGACCCGAGCCGGATCGAGAATATCCGCGACGCGCTCTGCGCCGAGGGCCGCTGGGGGCAGAAGAAGGGCGCGGGCTTTTATGATTATGACGAGAAGCGCAACCCGACGCCCAGCCCCCGCGTCGCCGAAATCATCGAGGAGTTCCGCTCCAAATCGAACCTGCCCAAGCGCGAGGTGAGCGACGAGGAAATCATCGAACGCACGCTCTACACGATGGTCAACGAAGGCGCACTGATCCTGGAGGAGAAGATGGCGCAGCGCGCGAGCGACATCGATGTGGTGTGGATCTATGGCTATGGCTGGCCGGTCTATCGCGGCGGCCCGATGTTCTGGGCCGACACCGAAGGGCTGAAGAAGATCGTCGCGGGGCTGGAGAAGCACGGCTTCAAGGTGGCCGAGCTGCTCAAGAGCAAGGCCGAGGCTGGCGGGCGGTTCAATTGAGGGACGATACGCCCTGCATCGCCACCCTCACCCAACCCTCTCCCGCCGGCGGGAGAGGGCTAGGGGGGTACAAGCATCACGCCCTTTTCCCTCTCCCGCGCGCGGGAGAGGGTGGCCCGCGCGGCGCGCGGGTCGGGTGAGGGTGTTTTGCTGATGACCCGAACCGCCCTCGCCAGCGCCGCCGCGATCCGCGCGGGTGAGACCAGCGCGCTCGCCGAGGCCGAAGCGGCGATCGCGCGGATCGAACGGGACGACGGCGCGATCAACGCCGTCGTCGTCCGCGATTTCGCGCGCGCGCTGGAGCAAGCCCGTGCGGTCGATGCGCGGATCGCGGCGGGCGACACTGGCGGCGTGCTGCTCGGCGTGCCGATGACGGTGAAGGAAAGCTTCGACGTCGCGGGCCTCCCCACCTGCTGGGGCTATCCCGAACACGCCGATTTCATCGCGAGCGAAGATGCGGTCGCCGTCCGGCGCCTGAAGCGCGCGGGCGCGGTGATTTTGGGCAAGACCAACGTCCCCGTCGCGCTCGCGGACTTGCAAACCAACAACCCGGTCTATGGCCGCACCCGCAACCCGCTCAACCCGGAGCGCGTGCCGGGTGGTTCCTCGGGCGGGGCGGCGGCGGCGCTCGCGGCGGGTTATGTGCCGGTCGAGATCGGCTCCGACATTGGCGGCTCGATCCGCATCCCCGCCGCCTTTTGCGGGCTGTGGGGGCACAAGCCGACTTATGGCGCGCTGCTGAGCACCGGGCATAACTTCCCGCGCACCAGCGGTAGCGGCGTCGCCCTCAACGTCATCGGGCCGCTGGCGCGCGATCCCGATGATCTGGAGGCGCTGCTCGATCTGCTCGCCGACGCGCCGCTCGCCCGCCCCGCCCCGCGCGCGCCCGGCGAATGGCGGGTGCTGCTGCTCGAGGTGCGCCCGCATGTCGCGGTGCAAGCAAGCATCGCCGACGCGATCGAGGCGACCGGCCGCGCCTTCGAGGCCGCCGGCGCCAAGGTCGATCGTACGAGCGACCTGATTCCCGATCTCGCGACGCAGACCGCGCTCTACATGCGGATGCTGCTGCCCGCGCTCACCCGCGGCAAGATGCCCGAGGGGATGCAGCCCCCGAGCCTTATCGACTGGTTCGGTCTGATCGATGGCCAGACCCAGTTTCGTACCGCCTGGAACCGCCTGTTCGAGCATTATGACGCGGTGATCGCGCCGATCTGGGGCACCACCGCTTACCCGCATGACGATACGCCGCTCGGCCAGCGCCTGCTGATCGTCGACGGCGAACCCACCCCGGCGGGGGCGCAGATGGCGCTGCCCGGCCTCGCCACCTTCCCGATGCTGCCCGCGACCAGCGTGCGCATCGGCACCGATCCCGATGGCCTGCCGATCGGGGTCCAGGTAATCGCCGATTACAACCGCGATTTCACCGCGATCGCCGTCGCCCGCGCGGCGCACCAGTTGATGATGGGGAAGTGACCATGACCGACCTTGAAACCTTCCGCGCCGAAACCCGCGCCTGGCTCGACGCGCATTGCCCGGCTGAAATGCGCGAGCCGGTGCGCGGCGACGCCGATATCTGCTGGGGCGGGCGCAACCCCAGCTTCAAGCCCGGTCAGAAGCAATGGCTCGACGCGATGGCGAGCCGCGGCTGGACGGTGCCTGATTGGCCCACCCAATATGGCGGCGGCGGCCTGTCGCCCGCCGAGACCAAAATCCTGCGCGAGGAGATGGCGACCCTCAAATGCCGCAGCCCGCTCAATTCGTTCGGCATTTCCATGCTCGGGCCGGCGCTGCTGAAATACGGGACCGAGGAGCAGAAACTCGAGCATCTGCCCAAAATCGCGCGCGGCGAGATTCGGTGGTGCCAGGGCTATTCGGAGCCCAACGCCGGCTCCGACCTGGCGAGCCTGGCGACCTCGGCGATCGAGGAGGGCAACGATTTCATCATCAACGGGCAGAAGGTGTGGACCTCTTACGCCGACAAGGCGGACTGGATCTTCTGCCTGGTGCGCACCGACAAGGCGGACAAGCATAACGGCATCAGCTTCATCCTGTTCGACATGGCGACGCCCGGCGTCTCCACGCGGCCGATCCTGCTGATCAGCGGCTATTCGCCGTTCTGTGAGACCTTTTTCGACAATGTCCGCGTGCCCAAGGCCAATGTCGTCGGGAAGATCAACAAGGGCTGGGACGTCGCCAAATATCTGCTCGGCCATGAGCGCGAGATGATCTCGGGCATGGGACTCGGCACCACCAGCGGCAACCCGCTGATCGAGGGCGCGCTGGCGACGATCGGGCTCGACGCCGATGGCCGGCTCGCCGATCCGCTGCTGCGCGCGCAGATCGCGCTGTTCGAGGTGCGCGCCCGCGCCTTCGGCATGATGTCCGAACGCTTCATCGACGAGCTGAAGGCGGGCCAGGCGGACCCGGCGCAGCCCTCGATGATGAAATATTACGGCACCGAGCTGAACAAGACGCGGCATGAGCTGATGATGGCGGCGGGCGGCTCCGACGCGCTCGAATGGGAGAGCGAACGCTCGGACCAGGGTGGCGCGGCGCGGGCGTGGCTGCGGACCAAGGCCAATTCGATCGAGGGCGGCACCAGCGAGGTGCAGCTCAACATCGTCGCCAAGCGGATTTTGGACCTGCCAAGCGCGTGACAACAAGCCCTCTCCCCCCAAGGGGGAGAGGGTGGCCCCGCCACCGGCGGGTTCGGTTGAGGGGCGATGCAGCAGGGCGACGGTGCCCGCCTTCCCCCTCTCCCAACCCTCTCCCCTGAAGGGGAGAGGGCTTAGAAGGAGAAATCAATGCCCCTCTACCTCACCGAAGACCAGACCATGCTCCGCGACACCGCCCGCGATTTCGTGCGCGAGCAGGCGCCGGTCCGCCACCTGCGCGAGCTGCGCGACAGCGCCAACCCCGATGGCTTCAGCCGCGATCTGTGGAAGCAGTTCGCCGAAATGGGCTTCACCGGCATTTTGATCGGCGAGGAGCAGGGCGGGCTCGGCCTCGGCCATGTCGAAGCCGGCGTGGTGCTCGAGGAGATCGGGCGCAACCTCTCGCCCTCGCCCTTCCTCTCCACCGCGGTTGCGGCGGTCGAGGCGCTGAAGGGCACGCCGCACGCCGCGCGCTGGTTCCCGGGCATCCTGGCGGGCGAGGCGGTCGCCGCGCTGGCGATCGACGAGCGGGCGAAGCACGGCGCCAACATCACGCTCAAGGCCGAGCGGGCGGGCAATGGTTTCCGCCTGACCGGCGCCAAGCAATTCGTCACCCACGGGCACGCGGCCGACGTGATTCTGGTGGCCGCGCGTACCGCTGGCGCCGAGAATGAGGAGGCCGGCATCACCCTGTTCGCGGTCGAGCGCGGCGCGGCGGGGCTGGAGGCAACCCCCGAGCGGCTGGCCGACGCGAGCATCGCCGCCCGGCTCAACTTCGACGGGGTCGAGGTCGATGCCGATGCGGTGATTGGCGAGGTCGATCACGGCGCCGATCCGCTCGCCCGGCTGCTGCGCGCAGGGCGCGCCGGCGCTTCCGCCGAACTGCTCGGCGTCGGCGGCGGGGCGATGGACATGACGGTCGATTACCTGAAGGAGCGCAAGCAGTTCGGCCTGCGCATCGGCAGCTTCCAGGCGCTCCAGCACCGCGCCGCGCATCTCTATAGCGAGATGGAAGTCGCCCGCGCCGCCGTGCTCAAGGCGCAGCAGCTGCTCGACGCGGGCGATGCGCGCGCCGACGAGGCGGTGCATGTCGCCAAGGCGATGACCGGGCTGGCGACCACGCTTGCGGTGCAGGAAGGCATCCAGATGCACGGTGGCATCGGCATGACCGACGCCTATGACATCGGCTTCTACATGAAGCGCGCGCGGGTGCTCGCCGAGACCTTTGGCGACAGCAACTATCATGCCGACCAGCTGGCGCGGATGGCGGGCTATTGAATCCGCCCCAGGCGCTTGGGGAGGATCAAGAGGGGAAATGAGTTGACCGAGACGACGCCCGAAGCGCTCGCCGCCGAGCTTTGCGCGCTGCTCACGATCGAGGAGCTCGACACCGATCTCTATCGCGGTGCCAGCCGGCGCGAGGGCTGGGGTCGTGTCTTCGGCGGGCAGGTGATCGCGCAAGGACTGCAGGCGGCGCAGGCTTCGACCGAGGCGCCCAAGATCGCCCATTCGCTCCACGCCTATTTCATGCGCCCCGGTGCCGAGGATCACCCGATCATCTACCGCGTGGTGCGCGATTTCGACGGCGGCAGCTTCGCCACCCGCCGCGTGATCGCGATGCAGAAGGGGGTGCCGATCCTGAGCATGACCGTGTCGCTCCAGCGCCCCGAAGACGGCCTCGCGCATCAGGAGCTGATGCCCGATGTGCCCGCGCCCGAGGGCCTTCCGAGCGACCTGACGCTGCGCCAGGCGATGGCCGATCAGGTGCCCGAGAAGTTCCGCCGCGGCTTCCTGCGCGCGCGCCCGATCGAGACGCGCCCGGTGAACGCGCGCAACCCGTTCAAGCCGGAGAAGGGCGAGCCGCGCCAGGCGAGCTGGTTCCGGATCGCCGCCCCGATCGGCGATGATCCGGCGATGCACCGCGCGATCCTGGCCTATGCCTCCGACATGGCGCTGCTCAGCACCGCGCTGCTGCCGCATGGGGTCAACTGGATGACTCACCCGCTGCAAACCGCGAGCCTTGACCATGCGGTATGGCTGCACGAGCCGTTCCGGGCGGACGACTGGCTGCTCTATGTTTGCGAGAGCCCATGGAGCGGGCACGGTCGCGGGTTCAATCGCGGGCGGGTTTACGCGCGCGACGGTCGACTGGTGGCAAGCACCACGCAGGAAGGGCTGATCCGGATGCGGGCGGAGCGCTGAGGCCGCCGACGCGAAAAAGCCCGCCACCTCGGTGAGGTCGCGGGCTTTTGCCATCAAGCGTGCGCGTTCAGCGGCTGACGGGCACGTCGTTGTTGTTCTGATCGCGCGTGCCCGCGATCACCGCGAGCGCGGCGACCGCGCCACCGATCACGATCACCGCGAACGCCGCGATGCCCGCGTTCGAGACCTTGGCCTTGCTCCCTTTCGCCGCCACGCGCACCGGCGCGGCGTTGCCCAGCGACAGCGGCGCGGCCGCGTTCACAGTCGGCGTCTGCGCGGGCGCGACCGTCGGCAGCGCGACCAGGCTCAGCGCGGCGCTCGCCGCCATCAACTTCTTCATGAGACTCCCCTCTTGTTTCGGTGAACCACCAGCGAAACTGGCCGAGGGGCAAAGAGTTCCCGACGTCAGACAGCGGTCTTGCCAAATTCCTGGCGGGTGACCGGATGGCTCGACGACAAGCCGCCATCGACCGCGAGCGCCTGACCATTGACGTAACTCGCCTCGGGCGAGGCCAGGAACACCGCGACCCGCGCGAGTTCTTCGGCCTGCGCCGCGCGGCGCAGCGGGTTGAGCCGGCCGACCCGGTCCATCTTGCCCGCGTCGCGCGCGTAATCGAAGGTCGGCTTGGTCATCCCCGTTTCGGTCAGGCCGGGGCAGAGCGCGTTGACCCGCACATTCGATCCCGAAAGCTGCTGCGCCGAGACCTGCGCGAGGTTGATCACCCCCGCCTTCGACGCCGAATAGGCCGGCGACCCCGCGCCCGAGCGGATGCCGGCGACGCTCGCGGTTAGCACGATCGCGCCGCCGCCGCGCTCGGCGATCTTGGGCGCGGCGTGCTTCACCGCCAGGAACGGGCCGATCAGGTTCACCCGCAGCACCTCGGCGAACAGCTCGGGGGTGGTATCGAGGATATTGGCCATGCCGCCTGAAATGCCGGCGTTGGCGAACATCACGTCGAGCCCGCCAAAGCCCTCGCACGCCTTGGCGACGGCGGCGGCGACGTCCTCCTCCTTGCCGGCGTCGATTCGCAGCGCCTCGGCGCGGCCGCCGGCGGCGGCGATGGCGGCGGCGGTCTCGGTGACGCTCTCCGCCCAATCGGCGCACAGCACCGCCCCGCCTTCCGCCGCGAACAGCCGCGCGGCGGCGGCGCCAATGCCCGAGGCCGCGCCGGTGACGATGATCGATTTGCCCTGGAAGCGCATAGACTTTTCCCCTTGATTCAAATCGTCACCCCGCCGTCGAGCACGATCGTCTGCCCGGTCATGAAGCTCGACGCGCTGCTCGCCAGGAACACCACCGCGCCCGCGATCTCGTGCGGCTCGCCGATGCGGCGCAGCGGCACGCTCTTGTTCGCGGCCTCGATCCGCACCGGGTCTTCCCATAGTGCCTTGGCGAAATCGGTCTTGATGAGGCCCGGCGCGATGCAGTTCACCCGCACATTGTCCGGCCCGAACTCATGCGCCAGATTGCGCGCGAGCTGCATGTCGGCCGCCTTGCTGATGCAATAAGCGCCGATCACGGTCGAGCCGCGCAGGCCGCCGATCGACGAGACGATGATGATCGAGCCCGACCGCCGCGCGCGCATCTCCGGCGCGACCATCGCGATCAGCCAGTGGTTGGAGACGATGTTGTTGTCGAGAATCTTGCGGAACTGATCGTCGCTGATCCCCTCCTGCGGCCCGTAATAGGGGTTGGAGGCAGCGTTGCAGACGAGAATGTCGATCCGCCCGAACGCCCGGCGGGTTTCGTCGACCAGGTGCTGCAGCCCCGCCTTGTCCGAGATGTTGGCGGCGACCGCGATCGCGGTGCCCGCGCCGAACCTGGCGTTCAGTTCCTCGGCGACCGCGTCGCACGCCGCCTGCTTGCGGCTGGAGATGACGACCTTTGCGCCGTGCTCGGCGAGTTCATACGCGCTTGCCTTGCCGATCCCGCGCGACGAGCCGGTGACGATGGCGACCTGGCCGGTAAGATCGAACTGGCTCACTGCTCCCTCTCCCCTTCAGGGGAGAGGGCCGAGGAGAGGGGCCGAATTGCACGCGGCGCCCTCGTCATCGCCCCTCTCCCAACCAGTTCGGGGTAAACATTACCCCGTAATGTTTAGGCCATGCCGAGGGCATGGCCGGCCCCGAACTCCCCTAAAGGGGAGAGGGCTTACAAAACGTCCCGCCTCAAGCCCCCGCCCGCTGCGCGAAGCGCCACGCCGCCGCCGCCAGCGGCCCGACGCGCTCCGCCGTCTTTGCCGCCTGCGCGCTGGAGGCGGTGCCGTCGACGATGCGTTTCTTGATGCCCTGCACGATCCCGGTCAGCCGGAAGAGGTTATAGGCGAAATACCAGTCAAGCCGCGGCACCCCGTCGCGCCCGGTCGCCGCGCAATAGCGCGCCACCGCCTCCTCGATCGTGGGGATGCCCGTCTCGGGGCCGGCGAGGCCCATCACACCCGAACGCCCCTCGGGCTCGGTCACCCAGTTCATCAGGAAATAGCTGAAATCGGCGAGCGGATCGCCGAGCGTCGACAGCTCCCAATCGAGCACCGCGATCACGCCCGCCTCTTGGCCGTCGAAGATCATGTTGTCGATGCGGTAATCGCCATGGACGATCGCGGTGCGCGTCTGTTCGGGCACGGTGCACGGCAGGAAGTCGATCAGCGCCTCGACATCGGGCATGTGCTCGGTCTCAGAGGCGCGGTATTGCTTGGTCCAGCGCGCGACCTGGCGCTCGAAATAATTCCCCGGCTTGCCATAATCTTCCAGGCCGGCGGCGGCGTAATCGGTGTTGTGGAGCGCGGCGAGCGTATCGATCATCGCGTGGTAATGCGCGCGGCGCCCATCGGGCGTCAGGCCCGGCAGCGCGCCGTCCCACAGGTTCCGCCCTTCGACCAGCGCCATCAGGTAGAATTTGCTGCCGATCACCTCCGGGTCTTCGCACAGGCCGTAGGGGCGCGGCACCGGGAAGCCGGTCGGGTAGAGCCCCGCGATCAGCCGATATTCGCGATCGACCGCGTGCGCGCTCGGCAGCAATTTGCCGAAGGGCTGGCGGCGCAGCACATAGGTGCCGTGCTCGGCGATCACCTTATAGGTCGGGTTCGATTGCCCGCCCTTGAACTTTTCGAGCCGCACCGGCCCGTGCGCGCCGGGCACATGCGCTGCCATCCAGGCGGCGACCTTGGCGGCGTCGATCGGATCGTCCGCCGGCACGGGCAGCGTGCCGACCATCAGCTCCTCGGCGGTCATGCGAATTCGATCACGGAGCGCACCGTGTCCCCCTGCCGCAGCGCCGCCAGCGCGCCGTTGATGCCCGCGAGCGGTATCTTCTCCGCCACCAGCGTATCGAGATCCAGCTTGCCGTCCAAGTAAAGCTGCACCAGCCGCGGCATGTCGATCGGGAAGCGGGTGGACCCAAGCAGCGATCCTTGCAGGCGCTTGCCGGTGAGGAAGCTCGGCCCCGGCAGGCTCACCGCCTTGCCCGGCGCGATCATGCCCAGGATCGTCGCGGTGCCGCCGCGCTTCAGGAGCGTCCAGGCAAGCTCGGCGGTTTCGGGGCGCCCGACCGCCTCGATCGCATAATCCACCCCGCCGAGGGTGAGCGCGGCGAGCTTCTTCACCAGATCGGGCTCGTCGGGGCCGAAGCCATGGGTCGCGCCCAGCCGGGCGGCGAGGGCGCGCTTTTCGGGCACCGGATCGATCGCGATGATCTGCCCGGCGCCGGCGATCTTGGCCGCATTGATCGCGGCGAGGCCGATGCCGCCGCAGCCGATCACCGCCACGCTCTCGCCCGCGCGCAGCTTGCTGTCGTTGAAAATCGCCCCCGCGCCGGTGATCACCGCGCAGCCGAGCAGCGCGGCTTGCGTCAGCGGCATGTCCTTGCTGATCGCGACACAGGCATTTTCATGCACCAGCATCGCTTCGGCAAAGGCGGAGAGATTGAGGAACGGCGCGAGCGGGGTGCCATCCGCGCGCGCCAGGCGCGGCGGCGCGCCCTTGGGGCGGCGGGTGGACGGATCGACGCAGAGCGAGGGGCGCCCGGTGACGCACATCTCGCAGCTGCCGCAGAAGACGGTGAAGAAGGTGATGACGTGATCGCCGGGTTTCAGCCGGGTCACGTCAGACCCCACCGCCTCCACCACCCCGGCCGCCTCATGGCCCGGCACGGTCGGCATCGGGTGCGGGAAGCTGCCGTCGACGAAATGCAGGTCCGATCGGCACACCCCGCACGCCGCGGTGCGGATCAGCACTTCGCGCGGACCGGGGGTATCGATGCGTACGTCCTCGATCACGAGGTCCGACTTGGGCTCGAACAGGATGGCGGCTTTCATCTAACTCCCTCTCCCCTTCAGGGGAGTTTGGGGCAGGATTGTCCCCCGGACAATCCTCAACCGTGCGGGGCACGGTTGACCCCAAACTGGTTGGCGAGAGGGGACGAGTTTGCACGCGCCGCCCTCTGGATCGCCGCCCCTCTCCCATCCCTCTCCCCTGAAGGGGAGAGGGCTAAGTGGCTCAACCTACGGTCAACCCTACCGCCGCACCGCCGCCTTGGCAGCCACCGCATCGGGCAGATCGGCATATTTGCCGAACTCGTTGCGGGCGATCGCGCGGTTGTGGACTTCGTCCGGCCCGTCGGCGAAGCGCAGCGTGCGCAACGAGGCCCAGGCGCTCGCCAGGCCGAAATCGTCGGACACGCCGCCGCCGCCATGCGCCTGGATCGCGTCATCGAGCACCTGCAGCGCCATCGCCGGCGCCTGCACCTTGATCATCGCGATTTCGAGCTGCGCCGCCTTGTTGCCCGCCTTGTCCATCATGTCGGCGGCCTTCAGGCAGAGCAGCCGCGTCATCTCGATGTCGATGCGCGCGCGGGCGATGCGCTGTTCCCAGATCGAATGATCGGCGATGCGCTTGCCAAAGGCGACGCGGGTAAGCAGTCGCTTGGCCATCGCCTCGATCGCGGTTTCCGCCACGCCGATCGTGCGCATACAGTGATGGATGCGGCCCGGCCCCAGGCGCCCTTGCGCGATCTCGAACCCGCGCCCTTCGCCGAGCAGCAGATTCTCGACCGGCACGCGCACGTCCTTCAGCTCGACCTCGCCATGCCCGTGCGGCGCGTGATCATAGCCATAGACGCTCAGCATCCGCTTGATCCGCACCCCCGGCGTGTCGAGCGGCACCAGAATCTGACTCTGCTGGGTGTGGCGCTGGCTGTCGGGATTGGTCTTGCCCATCACGATCGCGATCTTGCAGCGCGGATCGCCCACCCCGCTCGACCACCATTTGGTGCCGTTGATCACATAATGATCGCCGTCGCGGACCATCGAGGTTTCGATATTGGTCGCGTCCGAACTGGCGACCGCCGGCTCGGTCATCAAGAAGGCCGAGCGAATCTCGCCGTTCATCAGCGGGCGCAGCCAGGCTTCCTTCTGATCGCGCGTGCCATAGCGCATCAGCACTTCCATATTGCCGGTATCGGGCGCCGAGCAGTTGAAGCACTCGCTCGCCCAGCCGATCTTGCCCATCTCCTCGGCGCAGAGCGCATATTCAAGGTTGGTGAGCTGGGTGCCTTCGAACTCGAAACTGTCATCCACCGGCGGCGCGCCCGAATGCGGCGGCATGAAGAAGTTCCACAGCCCGGCGGCCTTGGCCCTGGCCTTCACCTCCTCGATCACGGGGATCACTTTCCATCGCTCGCCGGTTTCGGCCTGGGCGTGATATTCGGGATCGCGCGGGCGGATTTCACGCTCGATGAAATCGCGAACCCGGTCGCGGAAATAGGTTTCGCGTTCGGTGAGCGTAAAATCCATGGCGTCCTCCCGGCTGGCAGGCCCTTGGCTTAGACCGTACCGCTTATTCGGTAAAGCTCCGAAAGCCGGGTATGCCGCTACGCCGCGCATACGAATTCGCGGACGCCAAAGGGGACTGTTCCTTCGAAAAGACTTTGCTAAGCTACAAAGTGATGGGCAATATCGAAACGATCGAAACGGGCGGCGGCACCAAGCGCTTCCGGGCGAAGCGTGACGCGATCCTCGCCGCCGCGGCGCAGGCGATCAACGATCAAAGCGCCAAGGGGATGACCTTCGCCGATGTCGCGCGCCGCGTCGGGCTCAACACGACGAGCGTGACCTATTACTTCAAGCGCAAGGAAGATTTGGCGGCCGCCTGCTTCGAACACACGCTCGACTGCCTCCAGGCGATGCTCGACGAGGCGCTGGAACAGCCGACCCCGCAGGCCCGCGTCGCGCATTATCTGAGCGCCAACATGGCCCGGCTTACCAAGATCGAGCAGGGCGCGGCGACGCCCTTCGCCGTGCTCTCCGATCTGCGCGCGATGGAGGAGCCGATGCTCGGCCGGCTGATGACCGGCTGGCGCGAGGTGTTTCGCAAGACGCGCAGCCTGTGGGGCGCCGCGCCCAGCCGCGCCCACACCGATCTGTTCGGCGCGCGCGCGCATGTGCTGCTGGAGAACACTTTCTGGATTCCAGTGTGGCTCGGCCGCTACGAGCCCGATCAATATGCCCGCGTCGAGGCGCGGCTGATGGCGGTGTTCGCGCACGGCATCGCCGCGCCGGGGCAAGATTGGGCACCGAGACTGCTCGACCTTGCGACCGATGACAGCGAGCCCGGGCGCGAGGCGTTCCTGCTCGCGGCGACGCGGCTGATCAACGAGCTCGGCTATCGCGGCGCCTCGGTGCAGCGGATCGCCTCGCAGCTGAACGTAACCAAGGGCAGCTTCTACCACCATCTCGACGCCAAGGACGATCTGGTGATCGCCTGCTTCAAGCGCAGCCTCGACACCATCGCCGAGGCGCAGCGTCGCGCGGAGGCGTTGCCGGGCAGCCACTGGCATCAGCTGGCGAGCGCGATCGCGACCCTGCTCGATTTCCAGTTTTCGGAACGCGGGCCGCTGATGCGGACCACCGCGCTTTCCGGCCTGACGCCGGAGGTGCGCGCGGCGATGGTCGCCCGCTCGAACCGGATCGCGCGGCGCTATGCGGGCCTGATGAGCGACGGCATCGCGCAAGGATCGGTCCGCCCGGTCGATCCGCTGATCGCGGCGCAAACGCTGATGGCGCTGCAGAACGCCGCCTTCGACATGCGCAAATGGGCGAGCACGATGCCGCGCGAGCGGGCGATCGCTTTCTATGCTTCGACGCTCGCCTTCGGGCTGTTCGACGATCGGGTGCTGGCGGCGGGATAACGGCCCTTACCCCATTCGCTTGAGCAACACCCCGGCGCGCCAATAGTGAAAAATCGCCCAGGGGGTCAGCAGGGTGATCGCCAGCATCGAATAGCGCAGCGACTCCTGGCCGAAGCTGGGCTTGAGCGCATCGCTGATGATGCCGGCGAGCGTCGGCCCGGCGCCGAGCCCGATCAGGTTGATCACCAGCAGCGTGATCGCCGCCCACAGCGCGCGCATCCGCGTCGGCGCGAGGCCCTGGATCAGTGCGAAGCTCGGCCCCAAATAGCTGGAGGCAAGCAGATAGCTCATCAGCACCGCGGCGAACCCGGTGGTGAAGTCGCCCGCCAGATAGAAGGCGATGGTGAAGGGCAGCGCGGCGATCTTCAGCAGCGCGACGAACCACGCTTGGCTGTGCAGGCCATAGCGCCGCCCGCACCAATCGGCGAGCTTGCCGCCGATCACGCCCCCCGCCGCCCCGGTCAACGCCACCGCCGGGGCATAGATCAGCGCGACGCTCTTCAAGCTCATCCCCAGCGAACGTTGCAGATAGCTCGGCCCGAAATTGCCGACCGCGTAGCCGATCAGCGAGGTGAGCGTCACCGCCAGGATCAGATGCACCGCCGGCGCGCAGCGGAGGAGGCTCGCCATCCCTTCGAGCATCGTCGGCTTGGCCTGGGCCGCGACCGGCGCGGGGTCCGAGAGGCCCCGGCGCGGCTCGACCATCACCAGCCACACGATCAGCGCGAGCGCGATCCCCGGCAGCCCGAGCGCGAACATCGCGGTGCGCCAATCATAAGCGGCGGCGATCGATCCGCCGATGATCGCGCCGAACCCGCCGCCCAGTACGACCCCGGTCGAATAAATGCCCATCGCACCGGCGCGCTTCTCCGGCGGGTAGAGGTCGGCGATCACCGAATGCGAGGGCGGACTGGAGCCGGCCTCCCCCACCCCGACGCCGATCCGGTAGAGCAGCAGCTGGCCGAAGCCGGTCGCGGTGCCGCACAAGGCGGTCATCCCGCTCCATAGCGCGAGCGCGACGGCGATGATCCGCCGCCGGCTGTAACGATCCGCCAGCCAGGCGACCGGCAGGCCGAGCGTTGCATAGAATATCGCGAAGGCCAGGCCCGAGAGGAGCCCAAGCTGCGTGTCGTTCAGCTTCAGATCGGCTTTGATCGGCTCGAGCAGGATTGCCAGGATGTAGCGATCCATGAAGCTGAAGAAATAAACCAGCGTCAGCAGGGCGAGCGTCCAGCCCCGCCAGCGCAGCGCGCGGGCGTCGGCGGTGGCTTGGTCCTCGTTCGGGCGGGCGGCGGCTTCGGCTAGGCTGGCCATGGCAATCGCTCCATCGCGGTAGGCGCGGCGCTTCCCGAGCCTAAAAACAAAGCCGCCGCCCGGAACGGTCCGGGCGGCGGCGATAAAGGGCGCTACATGAGCTTCGCTACTCAGAAACGCTGGGTCACGCCCGCGCGCAGGTTGAAGCCGAGCGGCGAAGCGGTGAAGGGATCATAGTTGAAGTCGAGCCGCGCGAAAGGCGGCATCTCGTCCAGCATGTTCTGGAACGACACAAACAGCGTCGTCTTGGTCTTCAGCGCGACCCGGTAAGTGAAATCGAGCGTGCTGAACGAGCCGATATTCTGCCCCGCCGTCACCGCCGCACCCGCGAGCGCGGTGGTGTTCGGGCCGAACACAGCGGCGGTGCGCTGATCGGTATAGCCGTCGATATAATTGAACTGCAGCCGCCCGCTATGGATGCCGCGCCGCACATCGAGATAGGCGAAGCCCTTCACCTGCGGCAGCGGATAGGCGGTGGTCTGGAAGTTCAGCTTGCCGACCGCGTCGAAGGTTGGCTGCACGACGACGCCCTCCACGCGGACATCGGCGGTGCGATAGTCGATCACATAGGTGCCGTTGGCGCCCAAAGCGAGATCGAACGTCCCCCAGCCCCATTTATACTCGGCCTGGAAATCGAGGCCCGAGGTGGTAACGTTGGCGTTGTTCTGCAGCAGCGTGCGCAGACGGGTGACGTTGCCGATGCCGCAACCGGCGGCGGTGAAGGTGAAGCGCGCCTGGAGCGCGGCGAAGGCCGGGTTGTTGCAGTTGGCGTTGCCGGTCGCGCCGAACAGCGTGCTGACGATGCCGGCCACCGGTTCGGCCTCGATCGGGCCGCTCAGCTCGTACCGGAAATAATCGACGCTCGCGCTGAAGCCGCCGCGGTTGACCAGGATGCCGCCGCCATAAGTAGTCGCGCTTTCCGGACTGAGGTTCGGGTTGCCGACGATGTCGATCGCGCGGAACGAGCTGCCGATCACCTGCAGCGAGGTGATCTGCCCGTCCAGGTTCTGCGGCGGCGGGCCGCGGAAGGTGGTGCCGCCGCCGCCGCGCAGCGCGAGCCACGGCGTCACCTGCCAGCGGATGCGTCCCTGCGGGTTGAAGGTGGAGCCGACGCGGCCGCCATAATCTTCATACCGGGCGGAGAATTGCGCGTTCAGCTTGTCGGTGATCGGCGCCTGCAATTCGCCGAAGAAGGCGAAAATCTCACCCTGGAAATTGGTGTTGCGGTTGGTGCCGAGGAAGCCGAGCGCGCCGGTTTGCTGCACGCACACGGCATTGGGGTTGAGCGGCGAGCCCGGGCAGGGGTTCACCGCCAGATTGGCGTCGGCATTGTAGCGCACGCCATAGGTATCGCGGCGATACTGGCCGCCGATCGCGAACGAAACGTCGCCGCCGGGCAGGCGCAGCGGCGTCTTGCCGCTCAGCACCATGTCGGCGGTGAGGTTCGAGGTGCGGGTGTCGCTGCGGGTGGTGCGGAAGAAGTCGTCGATCGTCGCCAGATCGTTGAGGAGGCCGGCGCCGGGGGTGAGGTTGAACCCCGCCGGCGCGCGGGTGCCGGCGAAATTGGGGTTCACCTGGCCCGTCACCGGGTTGTTCTGGATCGCGGTCGAGAAGGGGTTGAAGTAGGTGCAGCCGTTGGTGCCGGCGAGCGCGGCGAGCTGGGCCTGGGTGAGCCCGGCGCGCGAGGCGCTGCTCGAAAAGGCGCAGTTGGGGCCGCCAAAGCCCGCGAGCGCGTTCTGGAGCAGGTCGCCAAAGGTGTCGGTGCCCTCGATCCCGCGATCATAGAGCGAGTAAGCGAAGCCCGCCTCCAGCGTCAGCCCGGAACCAATGTCGCCGGTCAGGCTGCCGGTGATCCGCGTCACTTCCGACTGGCGCTGGCTGAACGCGGAACCGCGATCATTGCCCGGCAGCTGCCGGAACAGCGGGTTACCGCCGAGCAGGAACGGGCGGAACAGCACCGGGAAAGCGAGCGCCGGCGCGAGCGGCGCTCCCGTCGCCGGGCTGGTGACGCAGCCCGAGGCGGCGCCGTAGAGCGCGCAATAGTCACGCAGCGCCGGGGCATAGGTCGGGATGGCGAACACCCCCGCGCCCGCTGCTTGCGCGAGCGACAGCGTGTTGCTCGCGGGCACCGTCGTCAGCGGCGAGGCGGCATAGCCCGAAGGCGGCAGCGTCGGAAGATAGCTGGGCGAGGTGGTGATCCGCGTCGACGACGAGCCGTAGAGCGCGCTGAAATTGGCGGTCAGCCGGTCGCTGATCTCGATCTTGGTTTCGAGATAGGCCTGATAGCGATCCTCGGGCTCGACCAGATTGTCGAACTGGCCATAGTTGGTGAAGCAGCGATCGGTGGTCGATCCGGGGAGCGACCGGAAACCGCCAAGGTCGGTACAGCCCAGATCGCGCACGAAGTTCAGATTGCCGCCAAAGCCGAAGTTACCGGGGCTACCGCCGCCGCTATAGCCGCCCTGCGGGTTGTTGGGATAAGGCTGCACCGTGAACGGCCGGTCGACCGTGCGCAGCTCGGAGCGGCGCTGATAGCCGAACGCCGCCAGGAACTGCAGCGGCCCCTTCTTCATGCCATAGCTTATGCCGCCGGTGTAATCACCGTCGGAACCCGGAATATAGCGATAGGTCGCCTCGGCCTGGAAACCGCGCTGCTCGCTGCGGGTGATGAAGTTCACCACGCCGGCGATCGCATCCGAGCCATAAGTGGCGGCGGCACCGTCCTTCAGCACCTCGATCCGGCCGAGCGCGGCCTGGGGAATCAGGTTGATGTCGACCACCGGCACGCCCGTACCCGCCTGCACGATGCGGCGGCCGTTGAGCAGCACCAGCGTGCGCTGCGGCCCCAGGCCGCGCAGGTTGACGCTGGCGACGCCTTCCGCGCCCTGCGAGCGGGAGTCGAACTGGTTGGCGTCGCCCAGCACACCGTTCGAGCTGGGCAGGTTCTTGATCAGATCGAGCGCGGTTGGCGCGCCACGGCGCTGCAGCTCGTCATAGCCGATCACGTCGACCGGGAGCGCGGCATCCTCGGGCGTGCCGCGGATCAGGGTGCCGGTGACGACGACATCGGGGGTCTCGGCCTGGGCAGGCTCGGTGGCGACGGCGTTCTGCGCGGCCGTGGCTTGCGCGGCGGCGGCGGTCTGCGCGGCGGCCGGCGAAACGAGCACCAGCGCCAGCGCGGATGCACCGCACGCACCAAGAAGCGTGGATTTCTGCATCAGTCTCTCCCATACAGGCCGGGCCGCTTGCGGGCACCGTACCCTATCCTCGAATAGACAATGGACCGGCGTTGCCGTCAAGCAAAACACGCGTTGCAAAACGCTACGTTTCTCGGCTTCGATACAGGGCCAATGCCTGTGGCTCCGCCCCGCCTGAACGAAACGTCTTTTCGAAAATTGCGGCGGCGCGGCAAATGGCGCGCGAAGGGCGCCGTCGACAGAAGGACTTGGCCGGACGCCCGCCCGGCATCACGCCGCGCGGCGACGGCTCCCGCGGCGGCGCCGGCTGATCGGCGCGACCGCGGCGTTCCGAAAACAAAGAAAAGCGTTACGATCCGTGTACTTACCAGGAGAAGGGAGTGCGCTTGGATCGGACGTTCAATAGCCGTTCAGGCGCGCGAACCGTTCGCGGTGATAGGCGGCGTTGCCCCACATCGCCTCGAGCACCGCCGAGCGCTTGATATAAAAGCCCGCGTCATGCTCGTCGGTCATGCCGATGCCGCCGTGGAGCTGGATCATCTCGCGGCTGGCGAGCTTGGCGGTATCGCTGGCGATCGCCTTGGCAAGGCTCACCGCCTGGTCGATGTCCGAACGACCGCTGTCGATCGCCTCGAACGCGCCCTCCTCCGCCGAGCGCATCAGCTCGATCTCGGTGAACAGCCTGGCCATGCGGTGTTGCAGCGCCTGGAAGCTGGCAAGCGTCTGGCCGAACTGGACGCGCGTCTTGAGGTAATCGTTGGTCGTCTCGAACGCTTGCGTCGCCAGGCCGAGCATCTCGGCGCACACCGCCGCGGTCGCGCGGTCGATGATCGCTTGCGGCGCGACGTCGAGCTTTTCGGCCGGCGCGCCTTCGAAACGGATGTCGGCGTGGCTGCGGCTGTCGGCCATCTGGCGCGACTGGCGCGTCACCCCCTCGTCCCCCGCGACGAGATAAAGGCCGTCGGTCGCGGCGACCACGAACAGGCCGGCGCTGTCGCCTTCGGCGACGAACGCCTTGGTGCCGTTGAGCCGCCCGCCCGTCACGGTCGTCGCGATCCGCGCCGGATCATGAACCGGGCCTTCGTCCACCGCGAGCGTCGCGACCAGGGCGCCGCTCGCGATTTGCGGCAGATATTGCGCCTTGGCGGCGTTCGACCCGCCCAGCACGATCGCGCTCGCGGCGGCGGCACTCGCGGCGAGGGGGGAAGCGGCGAGGTTGCGCCCCAATTGCTCCAGCACCAGCCCGAGCGAGAGATAGCCGAAATCGCTGCCGCCAAACTCTTCCGGAATCACGATCCCGGCGAGCCCCATCTCGGCGAGCTTGCCCCAGGCGTCGCGGTCGAAACCCTCGGCGGTGCCGGCGTTGCGCAGCTTGCGGAAGGCGGTGACGGGCGATTCATTGTCCGCCCATTCGCGCACCATGTCGCGCAGCATCACTTGTTCGTCGTTCAGCACCGCCATCGCTTGACCTCTCGCTGTTGCCGGGAAAGGCGGGCGGCGGTCTTGCGCGCCGCCGCCTGCGCCCCCCTCTCCTCCTGCACCCGTGTCGGGGCCGGCCTACCTATTGGTGATCGAGCATCCCCAGGATGCGCTTGGCGATCACATTGTTCTGGATTTCGGTCGATCCGCCATAGATCGACACCGCCTTGCCCCACAGCCAGGTGCGCGTCTGGGCGAGCTCGGCCTCGCTGAAGCCCTCCCCTTCCCAGCCGAGCCCGGCCATCCCCATGATCTCGATCGCCAGTTCGGCGCGGTCCTGGGTAAGGCGCGCGCCGACATTCTTCATGATCGAGGTGGCGGCGGACGGCCCCTGGTTCGATTTCGCCTCGAGCGCGGCGCGGCGCAGCGTGAGCATGAAAGCCCGCTGGTCCATCTCGTGGCGCACCAGCCGCATCCGCAAATCCTGGTCGGCGACCTGGCCGTTATCGTTGGCGCCGCGATATTCCTTGGCAAGCTGGCTGAGCGGCTTGCCCGCGAACATCCGTCCGGCGTTCGACCCACCGCCCGAAAGCGAATTGCGCTCATGCTGGAGCAGGCGCTTGCCGATCGTCCAGCCCTGCCCCGGCACGCCGACCAGATTTTCCTTCGGCACGCGGACATTGGTGAAGAAGGTTTCGCAGAAGGGCGACTGGCCGCTGATCATGCGGATCGGCCGCACCTCGACCCCCGGCGACGTCATGTCGATCAGCAGGAAGCTGATCCCTTCATGCTTCTTGGTCTTGTCGGTGCGGACCAGCGCGAAGCATTTGTCGGCCCATTGCCCGCCGCTCGTCCAGGTCTTCTGGCCGTTGACGATATAGTGATCGCCCATATCCTCGGCGAAGGTTTGCAAGGAAGCGAGGTCGGACCCCGCGCCCGGTTCCGAATAGCCCTGGCACCAGCGCACCTCGCCCTTGGCGATCGCCGGAATATGCTCCAGCTTCTGCGCCTCGCTGCCATATTCGAGCAGCGTCGGGCCGAACATCATCACCCCCATGCCGCCGATGGGGTTCCACGCACCGGCGCGCGCCATTTCCTCCTGCAGCACGCGCGCTTCGGCGCGGGATAGGCCGCCGCCGCCATATTGCCTGGGCCAGGTCGGCACGCCCCAGCCCTTCTCGCCCATCGCCTTTTGCCAGCGTGCCTCGTCCTCGCTCGGCTGATGCGGGCCTTCGAGCACCGACAGGGCATTATCCTTGCCCTTCAGCGAGGGCGGGAAATTCTCGGCGAGCCAGGCGCGCGCCTCGGCACGGAAATCGTCGAGCGTTCGGGCTTCGAGTTCGGGCGCGGTAGCCATGACAAGCGGTCCCTTCGGGTCGATTCTGAATATCGGGTATGGGAATGGCATAGAAGCCGCAGGTTGCAAAGAGGCAAGATACCCGCCGCCCTGCCCGCTTACCCGCCGCGTCCTGGTCTGCTAAGGCAGCGGCCACAGGGGACCGGATATGGCAGGGACAAATCGCGCCGTTGCAATCGTTTTGGCGGCGGTGCTGATCGATACCATCGGCTTTGGCATCGTCTTGCCGGTGCTGCCGCAGCTGATCGTGCGGTTGAGCCACCTGCCGCTTGCCGAGGCGACGCGGATCGGCGGCTACATGCTGATGGCGTTCGCCGCCGCGCAGTTCGTCGCCGGGCCGGTGATCGGCAATTTGGGGGATCGGTACGGACGGCGGCCGGTGATCCTGGCATGTATGCTGGCGTTCGGGCTCGATTATGCGCTGATGGCGTTCGCGCCGACGCTCGCCTGGTTGTTCCTGGGGCGGGTGATCGCCGGGGTGACGGGCGCGGTCTATGGCCCGGCCAACGCGGTGCTGGCGGACGTCACCCCGCCCGAGCAGCGCGGCGCGCGCTTCGGGCTGATGGGGGCGATGTTCGGGCTGGGATTTATCCTGGGGCCGGCGCTGGGCGGGTTGCTCGCCGGGCTCGATCCGCGCGCGCCCTTCCTGGCGGCGGCGGTGCTCGCGCTGCTCAACGCCGTCGGGATCGCGCTACTGCTCCCCGAAACGCTCGCGCCCGAAAATCGGCGTCCGTTCGAATGGCGCCGCGCCAACGCGCTCGGCGCCTTCGCCCCGCTGCGCCAGGCGGGTGGCGCCGCGCCGCTGATCCTGACCGCGCTGGTGTGGCAGCTGGCGCACATGGTCTATCCTTCCGCCTGGACCTTCTGGGCGAAGATCCGCTTCGGCTGGAGCGAAGGGCAGATCGGCTGGTCGCTCGCCGCCTCGGGCGCGGTGATGATCGTGACCCAGGCGCTCATCACTCAGCGCGCGATCAAGCTGCTGGGCGAGGCGCGGGCGATGCTGATCGGGATCGCCGCCGGCACGCTCGCCTTCGCTGCTTATGCGTTCATCCCGGGGCCGGGGCTGGTTTACGCGGTGATCCTGCTAGGCTTCGCGCAGTGGTTTGTCTTCCCCTCCACCAACGCGCTGCTCTCGCGGCTGGTCGACGCGCGCAACCAGGGCGCGCTGCAGGGCGGGATGGCGAGCGTGGGCAGCGTCGCCGCGATCGCCGGGCCGCTGATGATGAGCCAGGCGCTGGCGCTGGGCGCCGAACGCGGCTTTCCGGGCGCCGCCTTCGCGCTCGCGGCGGTGCTGGGGGTGGCGGCGCTGGTGATTGTCGCGCGTTTCGTTCTACCGCGCATCGCCCCGGCCGTTGCACCTGCGGCCTGACGCCCCATCTTGGCCTGGCTAGTGCAACATGAGGCGCGTGAGATGATCGAACTCTTCTATTGGCCTACCCCCAACGGCCACAAGATCACGATGTTCCTGGAAGAAGCGGGGCTGGAATATCGGATCACCCCGGTCAACATCGGCGCGGGTGATCAGTTCAAGCCCGATTTCCTGAAGATCGCCCCCAATAACCGGATGCCCGCGATCATCGATCACACCCCCGCCGATGGCGGCGCGCCGATCAGCATCTTTGAATCGGGCGCGATCCTGCAATATCTGGCGGAGAAGACCGGCAAGTTCCTGCCCAGTGACGTGCGCGGCAAGTATAAGGTCCTGGAATGGCTCGCCTGGCAGATCGGCGGGCTGGGGCCGATGGCGGGGCAGAACCACCATTTCAACCGCTATGCGCCCGAGAAGATCGACTATGCGATCAACCGCTATGTCAACGAAACCAACCGGCTGTACGGCGTGCTGAACAAGGCGCTGGAAGGGCGGGACTTCGTCGCCGGCGACTATTCGATCGCCGACATGGCGAGCTATCCCTGGATCGTCCCCTACGAGGCGCAGGGCCAGAAGCTGGAGGATTTCCCGAACCTGCAGCGCTGGTTCGAGGCGATCAAGGCCCGCCCCGCGACGATCGAGGCCTATGCCAAGGGCAAGGCGGTGAGCGCTCAGCCGGTGGTGACCGAGGAAGCCAAGAAGCTGCTGTTCGGGCAGACGGCGAAAGTAGTCGCTTAGCGCCGTTGGTGATCAACAGATACGCGTCGCCCCGGCCTTGAGCCGGGGCGGCGCCCGCCTCTCGGATCACTCTTGCCGGTAGAGCCCCAGCCCCCTCACCCCATGGTCGGAATAATGAAGGCGTTGCTGCCATCGGCGCTGCCATCGGGCCAGCGCTGGGTGATCGTCTTGATCTTGGTCCAGAAACGCACGCCTTCGGGGCCGTGCTGGTTGACGTCACCGAACGCCGAGCGCTTCCAGCCGCCAAAAGTATGATAGGCGACCGGCACCGGGATCGGCACGTTGATGCCGACCATGCCGACATTCACTCTGCCAGCGAACTCGCGCGCGGCATGGCCGTTGCGGGTGAAGATCGCGACGCCATTGCCGTACTGATGCTCGCTCGGCAGGCGGACGGCGGTTTCGAAATCGGGCGCGCGGACGATTTGCAGCACCGGGCCGAAAATCTCCTCGCGATAGCTTTCCATCGCCGGCGTCACCCGGTCGAACAGCGAGGGGCCGATGAAGAAGCCCTGCTCATGCCCCTGGAGGGTGAAGCCGCGCCCGTCGACCACCAGCTCGGCGCCTTCATCGACGCCCTTCTGAATCCATGCCTCGACGCGCGCCTTGTGCGCGGCGTTCACCACCGGGCCATAATGCGCCTCGGCATCGGTCGAGACGCCGACGCGCAGGCCATGGATCGCGGGGAGCAGCTTTTCGCGCAGAGCATCGGCGGTCTTGTCGCCCACCGGCACCACCACGGGGAGCGCCATGCAGCGCTCACCCGCCGAGCCGAACGCCGCGCCCGACAGCTCGGCAACGACCTGATCGAGATCGGCGTCGGGCATCACGATGCCGTGGTTCTTCGCGCCGCCCATCGCCTGGACGCGCTTGCCCGCCGCGACCCCGCGCCGATAGACATAATGCGCGATGTCCGACGAGCCGACGAAGCTGATCGCCCCGATCGCGGGATGATCGAGGATCGCGTCGACCATCTCCTTGTCGCCATGCACCACCTGCAGCACGCCCTCGGGGGCGCCCGCTTCCACCATCAGCTCGGCAAGCCGCACCGGCACCGAGGGGTCGCGCTCGCTGGGCTTCAGGATGAAGGCATTGCCGCAGGCGATGGCGACACCGAACATCCACATCGGGATCATCGCCGGGAAGTTGAACGGGGTGATCCCGGCGCCGATGCCGATGGGGAGGCGCATCGAATAAACGTCGATCCCCGGCCCCGCGCCCTGGGTGTAATCGCCCTTGAGCAGATGCGGGATGCCGCAGGCGAACTCGATCACGTCGAGCCCGCGCTGCACGTCGCCGCGCGCGTCGGCGACCACCTTGCCATGCTCGCTCGCCAGCAGCTGCGCGAGCGAGTCGATATTGGCCTCGACCAGTTCCTTGAACTTGAACAGCACGCGCGCGCGGCGCTGCGGGTTGGTCGCGGCCCAGCGCGGCTGCACGGCTTGGGCGGCCGCGACCGCGCGCTCCAGATCGGCGGCGGTGCCCAGATTGACGTGCGCCTGCACCTGGCCGCTATTGGGATCGAACACCTCGCCCTGGCGGCTCGCGGCGCCGCCGGCGCCCCCGGCGATGACGTGATCGATGATGCGCATAAGCCGACTCTCCGCGAAGCTTTCTATGATTACGCGCGCCTTTGGCACAGCCGGCGCGCCGAGCGCAATCAGCGCGGCGGGGCATCCACAGTGACGACGGCGACGGGCGGCGCGGGCTTGGCGATCGTGACGCTGGGCGTGCTGGCATCGGCGGCGAGCGCGGTGGCGAGCGTTGCGATAGTGGCACGCGGCGCCAGGGGTTCGTCGACGAGCAACGGCTCAGGGGGCGGCGGGTCATCCAGATCAAGCGACGGGTCGGGCGGGCCAGGGTCATAGCCGATGCGGTCCACCGGCGGCGCAGGGTACGACCAGTCGGCCGTGGCAACCGCCAAATTACCTTCGGGCAGGGCGGCGGGGCCGGGCTCGGGCACCGCGACCAGCGGACCCGGTAGCGGCGCGTTCTGATAAAAGGGGTTCAGCCCCGATAGCGCGAACTGCGCGAAGAACAGGCCGGCCAACCCGCCCCCGCCGATAATCGCGAGCAAAGCCAGCGCGTAGCGAACAAGGCGGGAGGCTGCCATGGCGCCGAAACGCGCGCACCGCGCCGGCCGTTCCCCCCTCCCAGGCAATTCAGCCAATTACGAAACATTACAGTTTTGACAGAATAAAGCCATCTAAATGCATTATGAAATCTCGGTAAGTGTTGGTAACTTACAATACTGCCCGCTTGTTTGCGCTATCACGTTAGGCTGTAAGCGCGCCTGACAGCTTTGGGTTTCTTCATAGGATCACGCCTTGCACGATGATGCACATGCCGTGCGGCCGCTGCCGGCCGCGCCTTCTTTGCCGCGCCAGCGGCAATGGCTGCTGATCGGGATCGTCGCGGGCGGCATCTTGCTGATCGCACTGCTGCTCGGCGGGATACGCGCGCTGCTGGCGCCCAAGGAGGCGGAGGCGGCCGCGCCCCCGCCGGGCACCGTCACCCTCACGCCCTCGCAGCTCAGCCAGATGAAGATCGCCCCCGCAGGCTTTGGCGATCCCGGTGCGCTGCTCGCGGCGACCGGCGTGATCAGCGTCGACCAGAACCAGAGCACGCCGGTGATCCTGCCCTTCCCCGCGCAGGTCGCGCGAGTGTTCGTCGACGCCGGCCAGGAGGTGCGGCGCGGCCAACCGCTCTTCTCGCTGCAGTCGGTCAGCGTGGTCGATGCCCGCAACGCGCTACTCGCCGCGCAGGCGCAGGTCGCGACCGCCGACGCCCAGCTCGCCACCGCCGAGGCGACCGCCAAGCGGCAGCAGGAATTGTTCGAAACCGCCGGCGGCGCCGAGAAGGACTATCGCCAGGCGCAGACCGATCTGATCGCCGCGCAATCGACCCGCCGCGCGGCGCTCGCCGCGCTCGCGGCCGCGCGCAACAAGCTGGCGCTGTTCGGCGCGGGCGGCCAGGGTGGCGGCGGCGCGCTCGTCTTCCGCGCGCCGGCGAGCGGCACCGTCGCCCAGCGCAGCGTCGCCCCCGGCCAATATGTCGACAGCGCGCAGGACACCGCGCTGATGACGATCGCCGATCTCTCGCGCGTCTGGCTGGTCGCGCAGGTGCCCGAGGCACAGGCGCCGATGATCCATGTCGGCGACACCGTGCAGGTGACGACCCCGGCCTTTCCCGGCCGGCAGTTCCGCGCGGTGATCGACAATGTCGCCGCAGCGCTCGATCCCGCCAGCCGCCGCCTGGCGGTGCGCGCGAGCGTCGCCAACCCCGATCGCGCGCTGAAGCCGCAAATGTCGGCGAGCTTCTCGATCCGCCCGCGCGCCTCGGCGAGTGCGACGGTGATCGTGCCCGCGCCGGCGGTGATCTATGAAGGCGATGACGCCCGCGTCTGGGTGCAGCGCCAGGGCGGCAATTTCGTCGCCCGCGCGGTGAAGGTCGGCGAAAGCGCCGGCGGGATGACGCGCATTCTGGCGGGCCTGAAGCCCGGCGAGCGGGTGGTGACGGGCGGCGCGCTGTTCGTGAACGAGGCGGGCTTGGGCGAATGAACGGTCTTGTCGATCTCGCGCTGCGCCAGCGCTTCCTGATCCTGTTGCTGCTGGTCGGCATGGTGCTGGCGGGCGGCGTCGCCTTCGCCAATCTGAATATCGAGGCCTATCCCGATCCCGTCCCCCCGCTGGTCGATGTCGTGACGCAGAGCCCCGGCATTTCCGCCGAGGAGATTGAGCGCAACGTCACCACCCCGATCGAAATCGCGATCGCCGGCCTGCCCAATGTGAAGGCGGTCCGCTCAATCTCGCTGTTCGGCCTGTCCGACGTGAAAGTGCAGTTCACTTATGACGTGAACTATCAGCAGGCGCAGCAGCTGGTGCTCAACCGGCTGGGGCAGATCGGCACGCTGCCCAACAACGCTCAGCCCGAAATCTCGCCACTGAGCGCGGTGGGCGAGATCTTCCGCTACCGGCTGAGCGCGCCGCCCGGCTATTCGGTGATGGACCTGAAGACGCTGCAGGATTGGGTGCTCCAGCGCCGCTTCAAGCGCATTCCCGGCGTGATCGACGTCACCGGCTGGGGCGGTAAGCTGCGCGCCTATGAAGTGGTGGTCGATAACGACCGGCTGGTCGCGGCCGGGCTGTCGATGCCGCAGCTGATCGCCGCGATCAACAAGAGCGACGACAATGTCGGCGGCCAGACGGTGAATTTCGGCCAGCAGGCGGCGATCGTGCGCGGCATCGGCCTGATCCAGTCGGTCGAGGCGATCAAGAACGTGCTGATCGGCTCGCCGGGTGGCACGCCCATCTTCCTGAAGGACGTGGCGCAAATCCGCATCGGCAACCTCCCCCGCCTCGGCATCGCGGGCGAGGGCCGGGATGACGATATCGTGATGGGCATCGTGCTGATGCAGCGCGGCGCCCAGTCGCTCCCCACGATCAAGGCGGTGAAGGCCGAGGTCGACAATATCAACAACAGCGGACTGCTGCCCCCGGGCGTCAAGCTGACCCGCATCTATGACCGATCGGACCTGATTTCGGTGACGACCAACACCGTCACCCACAATCTGATCGAAGGGATCGTGCTGATCTTCCTGCTGCAGTGGATATTTCTCGGCAATCTGCGCAGCGCGGTGATCGTCGCGATCACCATCCCCTTCGCCCTCGCCTTCGCGGTGCTGATCCTGACGGTGCAGGGGGAATCGGCGAATCTGCTCTCGGTGGGCGCGCTCGATTTCGGGCTGGTGGTGGATGCGAGCGTGATCATGGTGGAGAATATCTTCCGCCACATGGTCGAACGCGCGGCGCTGGTGCGCGGCGGGCGCAGCCACTTCACCCCCGCCAACCGCTTCTCGGCGGTGCTTGGCGGGGCGAACGACGTGAGCCGCGGCATTTTCTTCGCCGCCGCGATCATCATCGCCAGCTTCCTGCCGCTGTTCACGCTGACCGGGGTGGAGGGCCATATCTTTGGCCCGATGGCGAAAACCTATGCCTATGCGATCGCCGGCGGGCTGATCGCGACCTTCACCGTCTCGCCCGTGCTCTCGGCGATGATCCTGCCCGACGATCTGGACGAGGTGGAGACGTGGATCGTGCGCAAGCTGCGCCAGGCCTATGAACCCGCCGCCGCCTGGGCGCTCACCAACCGACTGGCGACGCTCGGCATCGCCGGGGTGATGCTGGTGACCGCCGGAGTCGCGGTGCGCGAGCTGGGGGTCGAGTTCCTGCCGCATCTGGAGGAAGGCAATCTCTATATCCGCGCGACGCTCCCGCCCTCGATCTCGCTGGAAGCCGGCGAGCCGGTGGTGAACGGCATCCGCCGCATCATCGCCAGCTATCCCGAGGTGCAGCGGGTGATCACCACCCATGGCCGCCCCGATGACGGCACCGACGCGACCGGCTTCTTCAACGCCGAATTCTACACGCCCTTGAAACCCGCCGAGGCATGGCCGACGGGCGTGACCAAGGACAGTCTGACGACCGAGATCCAGAACAAGATCAAGGCGCGCTATCCCGGGGTCGATCTGGAATTCTCGCAATATATCCAGGACAATGTCGAGGAAGCGTCGTCAGGGGTGAAGGGCGCCAATTCGATCAAGGTGTTCGGCCCCGATCTGGTGACGCTGGTGAAGATCGCCGATCAGATCGAGGCGCAGGCGGCCTCCGTGCGCGGCGTCGCCGATCTCGCGGTCTCCTCGTCGCTCGGCCAGCCCACGGTGCGGATCGACATTGACCGCGTCGCCGCCGCGCGCTTCGGGCTGACCCCCGACGACATCAACACCACCATCTCGGCGGCGATCGGCGGGGCGAGCGTGTCCGACCTGTACGAGCCCGGCACCGACCGGCACTTCCCGATCGTCGTGCGGCTGCAACAGGGCCAGCGCAGCGACCTGACCGCGATCCGCAACATCACCGTCGCCGCGCCCAATCCCAGCGGCACGGGATCGGTGCCGGTGCCGCTCTCGGCGGTCGCCACGATCCGGCTCACCTCGGGCGCGTCGTTCATCTACCGCGAGCATCAGGAACGCTATGTCCCGATCCGCTTCTCGGTGCGCGACCGCGACCTGGGCAGCACCGTGGGCGAAATCCAGGCGAATATCGCCAGGCATTTCGTCCTGCCGGCGGGCTATCACCTCGAATGGGCGGGCGAGCTCGGCAACCTGACCGACGCGATCAATCGCCTGTCGGTGGTGGTGCCGATCAGCCTGGGGCTGATCCTGGTGCTGCTCTACATGAACTTCCGCTCGATCCGCGACAGCCTGCTCGCGTTCTCGGTGATCCCGATGGCGGTGATCGGCGGGGTGCTGGCGCTCGCGCTCACCGGCACGCCGTTCAGCATCTCGGCGGCGATCGGCTTCGTCGCCCTGTTCGGCATCGCGGTGATGGACGGGATCCTGGTGGTGACGACCTATAACCAGAATCTGGAGAACGGGCTTGCCAAGGAACTGGCGATGGCGGCGACGGTGCGCAATTCGCTGCGCCCGGTGGTGATGACCTGCCTCGCCGCCGCGATCGGGCTGTTGCCGGCGGCGCTGTCGACCGGCATCGGCAGCCAGGTGCAGAAGCCGCTCGCGCTGGTCGTGGTCGGCGGGATGACGGCGGCGCCGGTGCTGATCCTGCTGGTGCTGCCGGTACTGATCGGGCTCTTCTCCCGCCATATGTCGGTGCCGGTCGAGCTGTACCACCCACCGATCGACGACGCATCGCAGGGAGCGATCGCATGAAGCGCGCCCTGATCCTCGCGCTGCTGCTCGCCAGCGCCTGCACCCCCGGCCCCAAGCCCGACCTGTCGGTCGCCAAGCCGCCCGAGCGCGCGGGCGAGACGATCGCCCCGGCGAGCGGCGGGGCGCAGACCTTGGTCGCGGGCTCGCTGGTCGAGCGCGGCTGGTGGCAGCGGTTCGGCAGCGCGGAACTGAACGCGCTGGTCGATCGGGCGCTCGCCGCCAACAACGATCTCGCCGCCGCGCAGGCCTCGCTCAAGCAGGCGCGGGCGCTGGCGCGGGCGGTGAAGGGCGATCTGGGGCCGCAGCTCGACGCGGGCTTCACCGCCGATCGCAGCCGGGTGTCGAATCGCATCTCGTCGCCGCTGATCGACGTGACCGAGAATGACTATACCCTCAGCACCGCGACGCTCTCGGTCAGCTATCCGGTCGACCTGTTCGGGCTGGGGCGCAACCAGCTGCGCTCGGCGCGGACGCGGACGCGGGCGGCGGCGTTCCAGCTCGATGCGGCGCGCACGACCGTGGTGAGCAACCTCGTCGTCGCGGTGATCGCCCAGGCGGCGCTCGACGCGCAGTATCAGGCGGCGCAGGCGAGCATCACCAGCAACCGCGAAATCCTCCGCCTGATCGAGGCGCGCCAGCGCTTGGGCGAACTTGGCCAGGCCGATGTCGCGCAGCAGGCGACCGCGCTCGCCAATGCCGAAGCCGTGCTGCCACCGCTCGAGCGCGCCCGCCAGCACCAGCGTGCGCTGATCCAGACGCTGATCGGCACCCCCGCGGGCAGCGCGCTGCCGGCTCTGCCAGGGCTCGACGCGCTCCCCCTGCCCGACCGGCTGCCGCTCTCGCTCCCCGGCGAGATCGTCGCCCACCGTCCCGATGTCCGCGCGGCGCAGGCCGCGGTGGAGGGCGCGGCGAACGATGTCGGCGCCGCGATCGCCGCGCGCCTGCCGCAACTCACGCTCAACGGCAGCTTCGGCGGCGCGACCGAGCGGATCGGCAGCCTGTTCGTGCCGGGCAATCTGTTCTTCTCGGTGGTCGGCGGGATTTCGCAGCCGATCTTCCATTCGGGCGCTTTGAAAGCCCGCCAGCGCGCGGCCGAGGCGGCGCTGGAAGGCGCGCAGGCGCAATATCGCGCGGCGGCGCTCCAGGCCTATCTCGACGTGGATGACGCGCTCGCGGGGCTGCGCACCGACGCCACCGCGCTGGACGCGGCGGTCCGGGCGCGCACGGCGGCCGCGCAATCGCTCGACTTCACCCGCCGCCAGGCCCGGCTGGGGCAGGTCGGGACGCTGCAACTGCTGAGCGCCTCGGCGGCGGACGCGCAAGCGGCGCAAGCGCTCGTCCAGGCCCGCGCCGCGCGGCTCAGCGACACGGTCGCGCTGTTCCAGGCGACGGGCACCGATTCGCTCCCCGACGGAACCCGCTGAGCCCCGCCCGCCGCCCGGGATCGGCATTATCCGCCCCTTAAGCACGTCGCGCTAAAGCGGCGGGCATGGCCGCGCCCAAAGTCCTCCCCAAAATCCTTGTCGTCTTCGGCACCCGGCCGGAGGCGATCAAGCTGTTCCCCGTCGTCCGCGCGCTGCAGGCGCGTGGCGACCTGAGCGTGCGCAGCTGCGTCACCGCGCAGCATCGCGGGCTGCTCGATCAGGTGCTGGCGATGCCGTGATCTTCGCCGTTGTCGGCCATGCCGGCTCAATCCCCAAGCGCCGGTTTTGCTCCGGCAACGGCTTGCGGCTAGGGCGCCTGCGATGAACGATCCCACCACCATCCGCCGCCTGTATGGCCGGCGCCAGGGGCATAAGCTGCGGGTCGGCCAGGCCGCGCTCGTCGAGGAATGGCTGCCGCGGCTCGCGGTGCCCGACACGGGGCCGCTGACGAGCGAGGAACTGTTCGGCGATACGCGCCCGCTTCAGCTCGAAATCGGCTTTGGCGGCGGCGAGCATCTCGCGGCGCAGGCGGCGGCGCACCCCGCGCACGGTTTCATCGGCTGCGAGCCGTTCCTGAACGGCGTGGTCAGCGCGCTCAACCATCTGCGCGACGGCGCGATCGGCAATGTCCGCCTGCACATGGGCGACGCGCTCGCGGTGATCGAGCGGCTGCCCGACGCGTCGCTCAGCCGCGTCTATCTGCTCCACCCCGATCCCTGGCCCAAGGCGCGCCACGCCAAGCGGCGGATGATGAACCACGGCCCGCTCGATCTGATCGCGGCGAAGCTGATGCCCGGCGGCGAGTTCCGCCTCGGCACCGACGACCCCACCTATTGCCGCTGGTCGATGATGGTGATGCGCCAGCGCCGCGATTTTCGCTGGCTGGCGGAGAGCGCCGCCGACTTCCTCACCCGCCCCGCCAACTGGCCGCAGACCCGCTACGAAGCCAAGGCCCGCCGCCAGGGGCACGAGGTGTGGTACTTCCGGTACGTGCGGGTGTAGCGCATTAGCAGTACCGAGCGAGCCCATGGGCGCGGCTCACCAGGCCGACATACCCTAGCTCGCGCCGGGCGGCGGCGTCATCGGTCACGAACTCGCGGCCGATCAGGCGGACCATCGTCCGGGACATCGGCGGATCGCGGTCCGGCGAGACGAGGCCCGCCGCCCGCTCCATTACCGAACCCAACGCCCAGGCAAGGCCATAGGGGATCGAGGGCGCGCGGTCGATCGACAGGCCGATTGCACCGGCGATACCAGTGGCGAAGCCCCGAAAGGTCGTCGCCTCGGCATCGTTGATGAAATAGGCTCTGCCGCCTTCGCCGCGATCGAGCGCCTTGATCAGCGCCTCAACCACATTATCGACGTGACAGGTGACATAGTCATAATCGCCGCCGCCGATGAAGGCGAACTGGCGGCGCCGCACCATCTTCGGCAGTGCGCGCGAAAAGCTGTCACCCGGCCCCCAAATGCCGGGCGGGCGAAGCGCGAGGGTGCGAAAATCGGGCGCGTTCGCCGCCAATACCGCGGCTTCGGCTTGGCTCTTGCTGGCGATATAGGCCGAAAAGCTAGCCGGGTAGGTCGGCGCGGTCTCATCGACGTCGCGCAATCGACTGCCGCGATCGTCCATCACGACCGCCCCGGCGCTGACATAGAGGAAGGTGGCGGCGCCCGCCCGCCGTGCTGCTTCGATCAGCGCCTTGGTACCGGTGACGTTGCTGCCGAAGTAAGGCGCGCGCGGCCCAGCGAAGCGGAAATACGCCGCCGCGTGGACCACCGCGTCAATGCGGGGCAGAATCAGCTTGGCGGAATCGTCAAGATCGCCCTCGACCGGCGTCGCGCCCAAGCGCGTTACCTCCGAAGCGGCGGCGGCGGATCGTGCCAGCGCGAAGACCTCGTGCCGCTGGCGGCGCAGTTCGACGATCAGCCGCTGGCCAAGAAAGCCTGTCGCGCCGGTGACGAACAATTTCACAACGGGTCTCCTTCCTGTTCGATCAAGACGGCGCGACGCGTGCCGTCGCGCAGCGCCGCGATCACCGCGGCGGACGGCGCGCGGGCCGATGCCGCGAACAGCATCGCGGCGGCATGCGCCGATCCCCACACCAGATCAGCCGCGTCATGAGGCGGAAGGCGCAGCCGACCGAGCGCGGCGATCGCCTCCAACCGGTGAACCAGATGCGCGCGCGCCTCGACAGCTGCCGGCAGGCACGCGCCCTGCAACACGCGCGCGATCATTGCGCCGTAAAGCCGGGGTCGTTCGGCCGCGAAGGCGACATAATCGTCCCAGCCCTCCATCAGCGCGACGGCGGGATGATCGGACACGATCAGAGCCTGCTTGCGCGCGAGGAATTGGCGGAACGCCTCTTCGAGCGCCGCGCTCAGCAGTCCGTCGGCATTGCCGAAATAATGGTAGAGCGTCGGCGCCTTGACGCCGGCGAGGTCACAGGCCGCACGCGTGGAAAAGCCTTGCTCTCCGGTCGTTTCAAGCAGCGTCAGCGCAGCGGCGACAAGACGTTTCTGAGCAGACATGCTCCCTTCTATAGCAACGCTATAGAGTTTCGTATAGCAGCGTTATACAGCTATCGCAGTCACGCTCTGCGGTAGGAAGTCCGTCCCGTCATGTCCGCCCACTCCGGCGCCACAATCCGCCCGCGATCCGCCCGAGCAGCGCCGCCGGTCCCGGGGCGAGCAGCAGCCAGTCGCGGATCATCGGCCCCGGCACCGCGCCGATCACGCGCTTATAACCGCTGTCGCCCGCGCCCCAATCGACGCGCTCGATCCCGCGCGCCTTGGCCTCGACCAGGTTGCGCCAATAGAGCAATTTGCCCGGGGAATGCTTGGCGAAGGCCGGATCATAGCTGTTGGCGATCGCATATTTGAGCGCGCCGCAATCGAGATCGAAGCTGAACGCCGCCGGCGCGCCGTCAATCGTCAGCAGCGCGGCGTGGCACATCGCGGCGAGCGCCGGATCCTGCGCCACCCCCCGCCAGAAGGCGCCGTGGCCGCGCGCGGTGAACTTCGCGTCGCGGCCGTCGGTACGCTCGGCGATCCAGCTTTTCTCCTCGACCCTGGCCAGGGCGTCGAACCCGCCCGAAGCGAGCGCGCCGCCATCCAGGAAGCGCCAATCGGGCACGCCATGGCTCGCCAAATGCTTTTCGTGGAAGCGGTTCTTCTTGAGCGTCGAACTGCGCGGCCACGCCCCGCCCGCGCTTTCCACGGCAATGTCGAGCAGGTAACTTCGCGCGATATCGCGCGACAAAGCCATCCAGCCGCGCGCCCGGGCAGCGCCGAGCAGTCCGGCGAGCGCAGGATCGCCGTCATAGACCGGGCCGATCCGCAGCGCCCGCGCCCGCTGGCCGAGCGCCGAGACCAAAGCATCGAACGGCGTTGCCCCCTGTGCGACGGGAAAGCTCCGGAACGGCCAATAGCAGCCTGGCACGCTCACCGCGCGCAGCGGCCCGGGGCCGAGCGGCACGACCGGCAGCGCCGCGACCGGCGCGTCGCCTTGGGTGACGACCAGCGTCTCCGCCGCGCCGCCATAGGCCGCGACCGCCGCCGCGAACCACTGGCGCCGCAGAAAGCCATGGCTCGCCGGCGCCGCCGCCGCGACGGTGTCGATCGCCTGAGGCAGGCCGGCGACCCAGCACGCGGCGGGCGCGGCACGCAGCTCGCGCGGGGTGACGGGCTTGTTCATCGCGCACGGCCATAGCATCCGTCGCCTTACCAAGCGGTTGGCATCGCGGCTTGACGCCCGCCCTCCCGACGCGCTTGGTGCGGCCATGTCCATGCCCGCCGTCAACGCCATCGCGCAGACCATCTCGGCCTCGGTCAGCCCGGTGTTCCTGCTCGCCGGGCTCGGCGCGATCCTGAACCTGATTGCCGGGCGGCTGGCGCGCGTGGTCGATCGCGCCCGCGCGCTCGAAGCGCTTCACCCGCGCTCGAGCGGCCCCGAACATGATCGCCATGTCCGCGAGCTGCGGCTGCTCGACCGGCGCATGGCGATCATCAACGCCGCGTTGCTGCTGTGCGTCACCAGCGCGATCGCGATCTGCGTCGTCGTCGCGCTGCTGTTCCTGGCGGAGCTCGCCGATCTGCGCATCGGCAATGTCGTGGCGCTGCTCTTCATCGTGGCGATGGCGCTGCTGACGCTGGGGCTGGTGTTCTTCCTGATCGAGGTTCGGCTGTCGCTGAGCGCGACCCGGGTACGGGTCGAACTGCTCGAACGCGAGCGTGCCGAGCATGGTTAATGCCCGCCTTGGCGATGTGGCGCCATTAAGGTAAATTAAGGGTTGAGCGCGCTCGGCGAGCTTCCCTTCACGAATTGGCGCGCAAGCAAGAAATGGGCAGCAGCAGTGCTTGCTCTTTTGATCGCAAACCTCTCGCCACCCGCTCGACTTGAGCGGAGCCAGTCGATAAGGGCGCGCGCTTGCTATGACTGTCACCGTACAAAAAACCGTTAAAGTTGCCCGCCCTCGCCGGCCGATCGACCCGAATAGTGACGGTCGCTTCGCTCGCAGCCGCGCGACGCGCGACAAGATCGTCGGCGCGCTGCTCGATCTGGTGCGCGACGGCGATGTTTCGCCCAGCGCCGCGCGCGTCGCCGAAACCGCGGGCGTCGGCCTGCGCACGGTATTCCGCCATTTCGACGAGATGGACACGCTCTACCGCGCGATGGCAGAGGCGATCGAGCGGCAGGTGATGCCACTGATGCTGAAGCCCTTCGTCACCGAAACCTGGCGCGACCGGCTGCGCGAACTGGTCGACCGGCGCATCGAAATCTACGAAGCGATCATGCCCTATCGCATCTCGGCGAGCATCAAGCGCTTCCAGAGTGCCTTTCTGATGCAGGGCTATCAGCGCCAGCTGGAACTGGAGCGAACCTCGCTCCACGCGATCCTGCCCCAGGCGGTGATCGGCGACGCCGCGAGCGCCAGCGCGATCGAGGTCGCGACCAGCTTCCAATGCTGGCGCCGCTTGCGCCACGATCAGGGGCTGGCGATCGCGCCGGCGCGCGCGGCGATCTTGGCGCTGGTCGAAGCGATGCTGGCGCGGATCGAGGGTTAGCGACGGGCGACTTCCGCTCGCGTCCATTTTTCCGTATCGCGGACGGTACATCCTCCAGCTGGGGAGCCGCGCGCGTGACGAAGAAGACGCAGATCGTCGTGATCGGGGGCGGCGCCGCGGGACTGGAACTGGTCACGCGCCTCGGCAAACGCTTCGGGCGCCAGCGGCACGACATCATTCTGGTCGAGCGCAACCGCACCCATATCTGGAAGCCGCTGCTGCACGAGGTCGCCGCCGGCTCGCTCGACGCCAATCTCGACGAGGTCGGCTATCGCAGCCACTGCCACCGTTGGGGCTATCGCTATTTCCAGGGCACGCTGGAGGGGATCGACCGCGACGCCCGCGAGATCATCCTCGCCCCGCTGATCGACGAGGACGGCACCGAGCTGATCGGCCGCCACCGCATCCGCTATGACTATCTGGTGATCGCGACCGGATCGGTGACCAACGATTTCGGCACCAAGGGCGTGCGCGACAACTGCCTGTTCCTCGATGATCGCGCGGCGGCCGATCGCTTCCGCTCGCGCCTGCTCGATCATTGCCTGCGGGTATCGCGGGCGATGATCGCGAACCCCCATGCCGATGAATATGTCCGCATCGCGATCGTCGGCGCGGGCGCGACCGGGGTGGAGCTTGCCGCCGAGCTGTTCAACGCCGCCGCCGCGCTCAGCTATTACGGGCTGGAGGTGTTCGACGAGCGCCGCCTGAAAGTCACGCTGATCGAGGCCGGCCCGCGCATCCTGCCCGCGCTCCCCGAAAAGCTCGCCCAAGCCGCGCACGAGGAGCTGGAGGCGCTCGGCGTGACGGTGCTCACCGCCACCAAGGTGAGCGAAGTGACGCCGAACGCGGTGATGACCGCCGATGGCGGGGCGATCGAGGCCGATTTGCGCGTGTGGGCCGCCGGGGTGCGCGGCGCCGAGCGGATGGCGGGCATCGGCGGGCTGGAGACCACGCCCAATCACCAGCTCGTCGTCCTCCCCACCCTCCAGACGACCGACGACGAGCGCATCTACGCGATCGGCGATTGCGCTTCGTGCAAGCTGCCGGGCACCGAACGTCCGATCCCGCCGCGCGCGCAGGCGGCGCACCAGATGGCGGCGACCGTCTATGACAATCTACTGCGCGCGATGGCGGGCAAGCCGCTCAAGCCCTTCGTCTATCACGACCACGGCTCGCTGGTATCGCTGAGCCGCTATTCGACCGTCGGCAGCCTGATGGGCAATCTGGTCGGCGGGCGCATGGCGATCGAGGGCCGGCTGGCGCGCTTCGTCTATGCCTCGCTCTACCGGATGCACCTGATCGCGATCCATGGCTGGCTGAAGGGCCTGGGGCTGGTGCTGGTCGGCCACGTCAACCGCATCGTGCGCCCGCGGCTGAAGCTGCATTGATCAGCGATTGAGCATCGACGAGCGGTAGAGCAAGGTGATCGCTACGCGCCGGTTGCGCGGATCGGCCGGATCCTTGGTGATCATCGGCTCGCGCTCGGCGACGCCCTCGATCCGCTCGAAGCGATCATTGGGGATGCCGCCCTCCGCCAGCCGCTGGCGCGTCGCCTCGGCGCGGCCCGAGCTCAGCAGCCAGTTGTTCATGCCGGTGGGGCTCTGGAACGCCAGGCTGTCGGTATGGCCGCGGATCATCAGCGGGTTGGGCAGGTCGCGGATCGATTCGGCGATCAGGCCCATCAGCTTGTCGGCCTCGCTCTCGAAGGTCGTGGTGCCCAGTTTGAACATCGAATAATCGGCATTGTCGACCAGATCGATCCGCAACCCGTCGCGCGTCGGCACGAAGCGGACGTGGGTGGCGAGCTTCTGCAGCTTGGCGTTGCTCGCCATCGCCTTGCTCACCTGCTTGGCGATCTTGTCGAAATTCTTCTTGTCCTCGGCCATCTGGGACTTTTCTTTCAGCGTCCCCTTCTGGCCCGAGCCGACCTGCGCGCCACCGACCGAGTCGATCGGCACCGTCATCGATTTGGTGCCGGTCTGCTGCGCCTTGTGCGGATAATTATCGAGATCGGTGATCGACGCGCCGCCGAACAGCCCGGTCGAGCCGGCGCTGCTCTGCTTGAAGTCCACCAGGGTCGGCGCGAAATAGTCGGCGAGCGCCTTGCGCTGCTTTTCGTTGGTCGCCCCCAGCAGCCACATCAGCAGGAAGAACGCCATCATCGCCGTCACGAAATCGGCGTAGGCGACCTTCCACGCGCCGCCATGATGGCCGCCATGCCCTTCGACATAGATTTTCTTGACGATGATCTTCGGCGGCTGATTGTTGCCGTGCGGCGCGCGGGCGGCCATGGTGTCGGTCCCCCCTTAACGGCCGCGCAGACCGTCGAACACTTCGGCGAAGCCCGGCTGGTTGTGGTGCGCGATGCCCGAGCGTGCCGCCTCGATCACCAGCGGCTGCGGATGGCCGTGGAGCGAGGCGATGATGATCTGCTTGACGGTGTGATAGATCGCCGCGTCGGCATCGATGATCTGCTGCAGCCGCCCGGCGAGCGGCGCGACGATCCCATAGGCCAGCAGCACGCCCATGAAGGTGCCAACCAGCGCCGAACCGATCATCGCGCCCAGGATCGACGGCGGCTTGTCGATCGCGCCCATCGTCTTCACTACGCCGAGCACCGCAGCGACGATACCCAAAGCGGGCAGCGCGTCGGCGAGATTCTGCAGCGTCGTCTGCGGGCCCTGAACCTCGTGATGGTGCGTCTTGATCGCGTTATCCATCACTTCCTCGACCGCGTGAACATCGAGCGTGCCCGAAGACACCACGACCAGGCGCAGCGTATCGGCGATCAGGTTCACCAGCGTATGGTCGGCGACGAGGCGCGGATATTCGGCGAAGACCGCGCTCGACTTCGGGTCTTCGACGTGCGGTTCGAGCGCGATCGGCCCCTCGGTGCGCAGCATCTTCATCAGTTTCGACACCAGGAAGATCGTGTCGAGATAATCCTGCTTCTTGTACTTCGGGCCTTTCAGCACTTTCACCAGGCCACCGCCCATCGCCTTCAGCTCGTTCATCGAATTGCCGATGACGAGCGCGCCGATCGCGGCGCCGCCGATGATGAGCATTTCGTGCGGAATCGCTTCCATCACCGGGCCCAGCGCACCGCCGGTGATGGCGAAGCCGCCGAACACCATCGCGAGAAGGATGACGAGACCGATCGCTGGAAACATGGTGATCCCTTAAAAGCCTGGCCGCTGGCCCCCGATGGGGAGAAACGACCTCTTCCGGCCCTTATTCACCCAATTTCCTCGCCATTCGGTTACCACGCCGCAATCAGGCGGTAGAAATGCGATGATCCGCCGCCAAACACCTGCGCGGGCGAAGGCCGGGGTCGCGCCGCGCGACGCCGCGGTGTCGGGCTCTTCGGTGGATGCCGGCGGGATGCTGGCCCCCCGCCCCGGCCGAGGAAGCAGGGGATCGGACGGACGCCATGATCTGGGCGATCGTAGAAACGGCGAACACGCGGCGGCGTAACGGCGGCGCCCCTATCCCAGCCGCCCCAGCGCCTTTTTCAGCCGATCATGCGCCGCCTTCTTGATCTGGCACACCCGCGCGCTGCCGACGCCGAGCACCTGGCCGATCTCCTCCAGGTTCATTTCCTCGACATAATAAAGCTGGATCACCTGCGCCTCGCGCTCGGGCAGCGCGGCGATCGCCTCGATCAGCGCGCGGCGCTGGTCGGCCTCGGCGAGCTGGTCGAACGCGCTCGGATCGTCGCTCGCGAACAGTGGCAGGTCGTCGGCATATACCTCGTCGATCGATTCCATCATCACGGGCTCCGCGGTCGCATAGTCGGTGCGCAGTTTCTCGATGCTCACCCCCAGCCGTTCGGCGATGGCGGCTTCGCTGGGGCGCTTGCCGCTTTGCGCGGTCAAGCTGGCGACGGTTTCCTGATAGGCCTTGCGCCGGCGCATCGCGCCGCGCGTGAGCGTCGCCTGGCGGCGCAGCGCGTCGATCATCGCCCCGCGCACGCGGGTGACGAGATAATTCTCGAACGTCGCGGTGCCGCGATCCTCGAAACTCGTCGCCGCCTCGACCAGCGCGACCAGGCCGATCTGGACGAGATCCTCGACCTCGATCGCGCTCGCCATGCCGTGGACATGCCAGGCGAGCCGGCGCACCAGCGGCGCGTGGCGCCGCGCGAGCGCGTTCAGATCGAGCGGCGCGCCGGCCTTGCCATAGGTCAGCGGCTGGGGATTGGGGAAGCGGGCGCGCGCGCTCATTGCAAGGCTCCCGGCGCGCCGATCACCGCGACCACTTCGACCGCCTTGTCCTCGGGCACTTCGAAGAAGCTCATCACCGGCGTGTCGGGCATCGCAGTCTTCACCAGCTTGCGGATCGCCAGGCGGATCACGGGCTGCACCACCAGCGCGAAGGGTTTCCCTTCGGCGATCAGCGGTTGCGCGGCGCGTTGCAGCGCCTCCAGGATGCGGCGGCCGAGATCGGGATCGATCACATGGCGCCGCGCCGGATCGCTGCGCACGGCCTGGGCGAGCAGCCCCTCGAGCTGGCCTTCGAGCGTCATCACCCGCAGCGGATCGCGCACCCCGGCGAGCTTCTGGATGATCAGCGCGCCGAGTTCGGGGCGGATCAGCTCGCCCAGTTCCTCGGGATCGAGCGAGCGCTGCGCGTTCACCGCGATGGCGCTGGCGATGCGGCGGAATTCCTTGAGCGAAATGCCTTCGCTTAGCAGCCCCTTCAGCACCGTGGTCAGCGTGGTGAGCGGCACCGGGTTGGGCGAGAGCGACGCGACCAGATTCGCCGCGCGCTCCTTCAACCCGTCGAGCAGGCTCTGCACCTCGTCCGGGCCGAGCAGTTCGGCGGCGTTGGCGCTCAGCAGATTGTTGAGATGCGTCGCGATCACCGTGCTCGCATCGACCACCAGATAGCCCATGCCGGTCGCGGCATCGGCGTCGCCGGGCGAAATCCAGGTCGCGTCGAGCCCGAAGGTCGGGTCTTTCGCGGGCTTGCCGCGCAGCTCGCCATAGGCCTGGCCGGTGTTGAGCGCGAGCATCTCGTCGGGGCTCGCCAGATCCTCGCCGAGCACGACGCCGCCGACGATGATCCGGTAGCTGTACGGCCCCAGATTGATGTCGTCGCGCACCCGCACCTGCGGCACGACGAAGCCCAGCTCCTTCGACAGCTGGCGCCGCACGCCGGTGATCCGGCCCATCAGCGGCGCGCCGCGGCGCTCGTCGACCAGCGGCACCAGGCCATAGCCGATATCGAGATTGACCTGGATCGTGTCGGCCACTTCCTCCCAGCTGATCCGGCTGGGATCAGCGGGCGGCGCGGCGGGCGCCTCGGGCAAGGGCTTCGGGCGCTGCGCCGCCTTGTGGGCTGCATAAGCGAGGTAACCGCAGCCGGCGGCGGCTGGCAGGATCACCAGATGCGGCATCCCCGGCAGCACGCCGAGCAGAGTGAGGATCGCCGCGACCGGCGTCCAGGTCTTGGCCGAGCCGAACTGGCTGCCGATCTGGCCCGCGAGGTCCATCGACGAGCTGACGCGGGTGACGATAGTGGCCGCCGCGATCGACAGCATCAGCGAGGGCAGCTGCGCGACGAGCGCGTCGCCGATCGCGAGCAGCACATATTTCTGCGCCGCGTCCTGAATGGTGAGGCCGTGGCTGAGCGGCCCCAGAATCAAACCGCCAATGACGTTTGCGGCCAGAATCAACAGGCCGGCGATCGCGTCGCCCTTCACGAACTTGGACGAACCGTCCATCGAACCGTAGAAATCGGCCTCGGTGCCGACTTCGATCCGGCGCGCCTTGGCTTCCTCAGGCGTGATGAGGCCGGCGTTCAAATCGGCGTCGATCGCCATCTGCTTGCCGGGCAACGCATCGAGGGTGAACCGCGCCGAGACTTCGGAGACGCGGCCGGCGCCCTTCGTCACCACGATCATGTTGATGATCACCAGGATCGCGAACACGAACAGGCCGACGACATAGTCGCCGCCGATCAGGAAGGTGCCGAACGCCTCGATCACATGGCCGGCGGCGCTTTCGCCCTCGTGCCCGTGCACCAGCACGACGCGCGTGGAGGCGACGTTCAGCGCCAGGCGGAACAGCGTGGCGAACAGCAGCACGCTCGGAAAGGCCGAGAAATCGAGCGGCTTCTGGGTGTTGAGCGACACCATCAGCACGGCGAGGCTGATGGTGATGTTCATCACGAAGAACAGATCGAGCATCGCCGCCGGGATCGGCACGACCATCAGCAGCACCAGCAGCAGGATCGCGACCGGCAGCGCGGCACCCCGCGCCCAAGCGGCGGGACGCGGCAGAGCGAGACCCGCCATCAATTACCCCCCAGCTGCGCGAGCATCAGATAGGCCAGCCGGGCATTGTCCGGCGTCGGGCGGAGCAGATTGCCCGCCTTGGCGGCGCCGCGCCCGCCGAGCTGATCGAGCGTGCTGCGCGCCCAGGCGAGCGCGTCGCCCTGATCCTCGCCATTGCCGGCGATCACTTCGTTGTCACCCACGCTCAAGCCGAGCACGGCGGAAGCGCGGCCGGTGCCGCCCGCGACATCGGCGCCCTTGTCCAGCTTGGTGGCAAAGCGCTGATAGATTTCGCTCACGCTGCGCGGCTGGCCATCAGCGCCGTAGAAGACGCCGCGATTGGCGTGCGCCGCCGCCGGGAACATCGCCGCCGCGCTGCGATCGGGATTGTTTTGCAGCGCCTGCAGGAAGCGTCGCGCGCCGCCCAGCCCCAGGAAATGCGCCATGTAAAGGTCGGTGCCGGTCGCCGGGCGGCCGAGCGCGCCTTCGAGATGCGTCTTGTTGTCGGCGGCATGTTCCGCCGCCATTAGCGAGGCATATTGCGGATCGCCGCGTAGGTTCAGGATCGCGCGCCGGGTGGCGGGATCGCTCACCGTCATCCGCCCGCCGCGACCGGGCTCGATCGCCTCCGCCGCCCAGCCCAGGCCATGCTCGGCGCCGTGCTTCTTGACGACCGCGAGCCAGCTTTGCTCGACGAACTGATAAAGCCCGCTCGCGCTGGAGGTCGCGGCGCGCGCGCCGGGGCGCATCCCGCTTTCGACCTGCGCCTGGCCGAGCAGATAGTTGAAATCGATCCCGGTCTTCGCGGACGCCTGCGCGATCGCGAATTGCACGGCGCCCTGGCGATTGGCGATTGGCGTAATGCTCATTGCCGGCCCACTGACTTTCCCCTGTTCCCGGGAACATCAGCAAGGCCCGTGCCAATTTAAGAATGATGGCGGATCACGGGGATTGGTGACTCTTCCCCTGCAAGGGGAGGAGCTTCAGGCGAGCGCGTAACCCCCGAAGCCGCCGGCAGCGGCGCGGTAACCGCCTGCCGGTTCGCCGGCAAGCGCTTGCAGGCGGCGGCGGACATTGGCGCTCATCAGGTTCACATAGATGCGGCAGGTCTCGTTCAGCCGGTGCGCTTCCTCGGCCAGGCCGCGCAGCTCGGGGGTCACCGGCTCATGGTCATGCGCCGCGACCGTATCGAGATAGCCGAGCTTTTCCTGCGTCGCCCGCTCGAGCGCGGCAACGTCGTTGCTCTTCAGCGCGGCGATCTCGGCATGGAGCGCCTCGATCACGCTGACCAGTGCGTCGCGCCGGGTCATTCGGGCCTCCAGTTGAGCTTGAGCGCGATCAGCCGGTCGGCGATCGTCTCGGGGAGGATCGGATAAGTGCGGTTCGCGATCGCCGCGCGGATGCGCGCCACCCGGTCATCTTCGACCGGCGCCTTCGTCGCCAGGGTACGGGCAAGGCTCTGCAGCCCGAGTTCGGGCGCGGCCGCGGTATCGGCCGCCGGCTCGGTGCTCGCAACCGCCGCGGGCACACCGCCCTGCGCCGCCGCTGCCGCCTGCGTCGTCCGCCTTGTAACCGTGGAAGTCCCGATGGGATCAACCATGTCGCCACCTATTCGCTGCTGCCACGATTGAAGCAACGACCGGCGCGCGGCGGACTTTAGGGGTTTGTTCAAAAAAATTTTGCCGGGCGGCAGTTTTTTGCCGGCAAGCTGCCGGGTGGCGGGGTAAGCTATTGATTCAAGCATGAACATAAACGGCAATCAGGGCTCGTAACCCGGCAAGATCGCCTGGCCGGCGGCAATCGCCACCGCCTGAACGCCTTTGCGGCTGCCGTCCATGTCAACCAGGAAGCGCGCGCCGGGCGCGGCATCACCCATCGCCATCCCCTCGCGCGTGATCGCGAAGCCGGCGGCGCTGGCCGACACCGTCACCGGATCGCCGCGCTTGATCACCGGCGCGGTCGCGACCGGGGCGGCGGCGCGCACCGGGGCGCCGGCCGCCGGCATCGCGCGCGGCGCGCTGACGACGGGCACATAGATTTTCCACGCAGGCGCGGTGCAGGTGACGACCACCGCGTCGTGCGTGTCGCTCATCCAGTTGAGCGAGACCATCGGGCACGCCGCCAGCCGCAGCCGCGCATCGACCGGGGTCCGTGCCCCGCCCTCCACGCCAACCGGATGGCCGGTGAAATTCTGCACCGCCTGGTCGATCAGCGCGGTATCCTGAAAGCTCGCCGGCGCGGCGGCAAGCAGCAGCGGCAAAGCGGCAAAGCGCAACATGTTGAGCTCCCTTACGAAATTCGATTGCCGGCAAATCATTGCCGGTCTCCGGCAAAGCCTGCCGTCACCATTGCCCCACGCTTGCCGGGGCTGACGGCGGTGGTGATCGCGATCTGGCGCCCGGCGATGCCCGCCGCCACCAGCCGGGCGGCGATCATCCGCGCGCGATCGGCGGCGAGCAGCGGCGCGCTGCGCGACAGCGGGTCGAGATCGGCGGCGCTGCCGTCGGTGAGGCCGGTGATCGTCAGGCGCACGCGCGGATCGCCCGCCTGGCGCTTGGCCCAGCCGATGAGCGCGGCGGGATCGTCGGGCAGCGCGGCGCTCGCGGGCGCGAAATCGAGCATACTCGCGGCGGCCAGCGGCAGTACGCCCGGCTCGGTCGCGACCGCGGCGGGCGCTCCGGCCTGCGCGTGGCCGCCGAAACGATCGCGCAACCCCGCCGCTAACGCGCGCTGATTGCCCTGGTGCGACAGCACGAGCACGATGAACCCCAGCAACAGCAGCGCGAGATCGGCGAGCGTCACCAGCCAGATCGGGCGCGTCGGGCGCGCTTCGGCGAACAGTTCGTTCATGCCGCCTCCGCCGTATTGGGCCGCCGCAGCCGGGGCGCCTCGCGTTCGGCGAGCGCGATCAGCGGCGCGTCGAGCCGCAGCCGCTCGATCGCCTCGCGCCGCGCCGCCTGACGCAACCGATTGGCCACGGGCAGGGCGACGAGATTGGCGATCACCGCGCCGTAAAGCGTTGATAACAGAGCCACCGCCATCGCCCCGCCGATCGCCATCGGATCATCCATCGCGCGGAACATGCCGGCCAGGCCGAGCAGGGTGCCGATCATGCCGATGCCCGGCGCCAAATCGGCGGCGCTCGCCCAGGTATCGGCGGCATTCAGATGGCGCTCGGTGCGGGCGCGGCGCAGCGTGGCGAGCGTCTCGCTCACCGCCACCCCGTCCCCACCGTCGACGATTGTCGCGACGACACCGGCCAGCTCCTTATCCTCGATCACCGAGCGTTCCAGCGCGATGACGCCGTGGCGCGCGGCGATGCGGCCGAACGCCGAAATCTGCGCGAGCAAGGGATCGGCGCTGAACGGCTTGCGCCACAACAGGCGCAACGCTCCACCCGCGCGGGCGAGATCGCCAAGCGGAGTGCGCAGGGCCACCGCGAGCAGCGTGCCGCCAGCGACGAGCACGAACGCGGTGGGATCGAACAAGGGCTGCAGCGAAACCAGGTCCATGCCTTACTTTAAGCAAGGCGCGGGCCAAGTTGGCGGCGACCGCCGCGCATAAGGCCGCGACGCTCTATTATCATAGGGCAAGCGCGCGTCTCTCGCCGCGTCGGCCATCCTGGCGACCCGCCTTTCGCTTCGGCGCCGAGCCTCCGTACGAGCCCGAGAACCATCCCTGCGAAATTGGCACGCCCCTTGCTTCTTTGCTGGCGGAGCAATGTCGATTGTGGGGAATGCCCATGATGTCTGGTGAACAGCTTTTCGGGGTACATGGCGCGGCGCTGGAAGTGCGCTCGCGGCGCCTGGGTATGCTGGCGTCGAACATCGCCAATGCCTCCACCCCCGGCTACAAGGCGCGCGACATCGATTTCGACGCCGCGATGCGCCAGGCGAGCGATGGCAGCCTGAGCGACGGCGCGATCGACGCCGCCACCAAATTCCGCGTTCCGGTGCAGCCCTCGCTCGATGGCAACACCGTCGAGCTCGCCACCGAACAGACCGCCTTCGCCGAGAACGCCGTCGCCTATCAGACGACGCTGTCGTTCCTCAACGGCCGCATCGGCCAGATCACTCGCGCGCTGAAGGGGGAGTGAGATGGCCGACCGTCCCATGACCATCTTCCAGGTCGCCGGTCGCGCGATGACCGCGCAGCTGGTGCGGATGAACACGACCGCGTCGAACCTCGCCAATGTCGGCGTCGTCTCTTCGACCGAGGCCGGCGCCTACAAGACGATGAAGCCGGTGTTCCGCAGCGAGTTCGACAAGGCGAGCGGCCTGTCCTCGGTGCATGTCGAGAATATCGTCCGCGCCGGCAACGCGCCGGTGAAGCGCTACGACCCGTCGAACCCGATGGCCGACAAGGACGGCAACGTCTTCGAAGCGGCGGTCGATGAAACCCGCGAACTCGTCGACATGCTCGAGAGCGCGCGGACCTACCAAAACAATGTCGAAGTGATGCAGACCGCCAAGTCGCTGATCATCGACACCCTGAAGCTGGGACGCTGATCATGACCGCGACGACCACCGCCTTCGATAGCACGCTGAAGAACCTCGGCATCACCCGCACCGCCAACAAGACGGCGGCCAAGGTGCAGACGGCCGAGGAAGCCAATCAGCTGACGCAGAAGGACTTTCTGACGCTGCTCACCGCGCAGCTGAAGAACCAGGACCCGACCGCGCCGCAGGATCCGATGCAGCAGATCACCCAGCTTGCCCAGTTCACCCAGGTGAGCGGCATCGCGGAGATGAACAAGACGCTGAAGACCGTCGCGGATCGCCTGAACGGCACCAGCAGCACCGATGCGATGGGCTATGTCGGCCGCGCGGTGCTGACCGAGGGCAACAGCGCGATCGCCAACAGCGACGGCAGCGTCGATGGCGCGGTGGAACTGGCGGCGGACGCCGGCTCGGTCCGCGTCGCGATCCAGTCCCCCAATGGCGAGCTGCTGAAGGTCGTCGATCTCGGCGCGCAGAAGAAGGGCAGCGTCGATTGGAAGTGGGACGGCAAGACCGCGTCGGGCGATCCCGCGCCGGCCGGGCCGTACAAGATCGCGGTTACCGCAAGCAACAACGGCAAGTCGGTGGGCACGACCGGGCTTGTCTGGGCGCCGGTTGAGTCGGTGTCGCTGCCTTCGGGCGGTGCGCCGAAGCTCAACCTGGTTGGCCTGGGTCAGATCGACCCCAGTCAAGTGCGCAAGGCAAGCTGAGTCATTTGAATGGAGGAGTATAAGCCATGTCGTTCTTCACATCCTTGAGCGGCCTGCAAGCGGCCCAGACCGATCTTTCGGTGATTTCGCACAACCTTGCGAACGTCACCACCAACGGCTTCAAGAAGAGCCGTTCGGAATTCGCCGACGTCATCGCCTCGTCGGTGTCGCGTAACCCGACCTCGGCGGTCGGCTCGGGCACCGTCGTCAAGGCGAACCGCCAGCAGTTCAGCCAGGGCAACCTGGTGCAGTCACAGAGCTCGCTCGATATCGCGATCTCGGGCGACGGCTTCTTCGCGGTGAAGCCCAAGCTTGACGGCAACACCATCAACTACACCCGCAACGGCGCCTTCCTGGTCGATGCCGACCGCTACGTGGTCGATGGCCAGGGCGCGCACCTGCTCGCTTATCCGGCGGACGGTTCGGGCGCGGTGGTCGCGGCGGGCATCAACTCGGCGACGCCGCTGCGCCTGCCCGCGACCAGCGGCACCCCGGTGCCGACTGCGAATGTGCAGCTTACCGCCAACCTGCCCTCGGGCGCGGCGGTGCCGTCGGTGACGACCTTCGACCGCTTCAACCCGAACAGCTTCAACTATTCGACCCAAACGACGATCTATGACGCCGAAGGCAACGCCCAGACGCTGACCAACTATTTCCGCCGCGATACGGTGGGCGGCACTACCGGCAACAGCCAGTGGAGCGTCTTCTCCTATGTCGGCAACCAGCAGGTGGGCACCGGCTTCCAGCTGACTTTCGATGCGACCGGCGCGCTTACCGCGCCGACGACGCCGACCACCCTGCCCGCGTTCACGCCTTCGGGCAGCCCGAACCAGCAGCAGATCTCGATCGATTTCGGCAGCATCACCAAGCAGAGCTCGTCGCCGTTCGACATTCCGCAGCGCAGCCAGGACGGCGAGGCCGTGGGCCAGCTGCAGGGCGTGACGGTCGACTCCGAGGGCCTGATCTCGGTCAGCTTCTCGAACGGCACGTCGCAGGTGCTGGGCAAGGTGCTGCTCGCGAACTTCTCGAACCCCACCGGCCTGCGCCAGCTCGGCAACTCGACCTGGGCGTCGACCGGCCTGTCGGGCGCGGCGATCACGGGCGAGGCGGGCTCGAACGGCTTCGGCAACTTGCTGTCGGGCACGATCGAACGCTCGAACGTCGACATCACGGAAGAGCTGGTCGGCCTGATCGCCGCGCAGCGCAACTTCCAGGCGAATGCCAAGGCGCTCGAGACCGACAATTCGATCAGCCAGACGATCTTCAACATCCGCTGATCGCAAGGGAAATCGGGGGCGTTTGAATGGATAAGCTGGTTTACACCGCGGCATCGGGCCTCAAGGCGCATCTTTCGGCGCAGGCCGCGATCGCGAACAACATGGCCAATGCCTCGACCATCGGCTTTCGCGCCGATCGGGTGGTGTTCGATCAGCTCAACGTCAAAGGCCCCGGCCTGCAATCGCGCCAGCCGGCGTCCGAGGAGATCACCGATATCGATCGGCGCTCGGGCACGGTGGTGCAGACCGGCCGGTCGCTCGACATCGCGGTCCAGGGGGATGCCTGGATCGCGGTGCAGGCGAGCGACGGCCAGGAAGCCTATACCCGCCGCGGCGACCTTCGCGTCGCCACGACGGGGGTGCTGGAAACCGGCGACGGTTTCCCGGTGATCGGCGCTGGGGGAGCGCCGATCACCGTGCCCCCGGCCGATAGCGTGACGATCGGCACCGACGGGCAGGTGCAGTTCGTACCGCAAGGGTCGCCGCCCGGCACGCCGCCGCAAGCTATCGAGACGATCAAGCTGGTGAACACCCAGGGCAGCAAGACGATCAAGGGTCTCGACAACCTGCTGTACGTGAAAGGCGGCGGCGCCCTGCCCCAGGATTTGACCGCGAGCGTGCAATCGGGCGCGCTCGAAGGGTCCAACGTCAACCTCACCGAGGCGCTGGTGGACATGATCCAGAACCAGCGCAGCTACGAAGTCCAGGCCAACCTGATGAAGGAAGCCAAGCAACTCGACGAAAGCAGCGCATCCCTGATGCGCATGCCCAGCTAAAGGAGCCACCCGATGAGCAGCGCCGCGCTTCACATCGCCCGTACCGGACTCGACGCGCAGGACATGCGCATGCGGGTGATTTCGAACAACCTGGCGAACGTCAACACCACCGCCTACAAGCGCGACCGCGCCGCCTTCGCGACGCTCGCCTACCAGACGGTGACCGCGCCGGGGGCCGCGAGCACCCAGCAGACGCAATATGCGACCGGGCTCAATCTCGGCACCGGCGTGCGCATCCAGGGCACCGCGCGGATCGACACCCAGGGCTCGCTCGCGCAGACCGGCAATTCGCTCGATCTGGCGCTCGATGGGCAGGGCTTCTTCCAAGTGCAGCTGCCCGGCGGGCAATTGGGCTATACTCGCGCCGGCAATTTCAGCCGCTCCGCGCAAGGGCTGCTGGTGACGGCGGACGGCTATCAGGTGCAGCCCGGGATCACGATCCCCGAGAACGCGACCTCGATCACGATCGGCACCGACGGCACCGTCTCGGCCGCGATCCCCAACCAGGCCGAGCTGCAGCAGCTGGGCCAGTTGCAGGTCGCGACCTTCCCCAACCCCGCCGGCCTGCAGGCGCGCGGCGACAACTATCTGCTCGAAAGCGCCGCCTCGGGCGCGGCGGTGCTCGGCGTGCCGGGCGACCAGGGGCGCGGCAATGTCCGCCAGGGGATGCTCGAGGGATCGAACGTCAATGTCGTCGAGGAACTGGTCGACATGATCGAGACCCAGCGCGCCTATGAAGTCAATTCCAAGATGATCGCCGCGACCGACGAGATGCTGAAATATGTCAACCAGAACATCTAAGCCCGGCCGCGCCGCCTGCCGCCATCCGGCCGACAGCCGCGACCCGATCGCCTTCGCCGGCGCCGAGGAGGCGTTCGTGCCGCCGTTCCTGGCCAGCGCGCCCGCCGCGACCCCGTCGTGGACGCTCGCCGAGCGGATCGCCGCGCTGCTCGGGCTGGCGGCGCTCGCGGCCGCGGTCGCGCTGCCGACGCCGGCCGATGCCAGCCTGTTCGGCAAGAAGAAGCCCAAACCCGATTTCACCACGACGATGCCGAGCGCGCAGCCGCTGCCGCCGCCCCCGCCGCCGGTGTATGCCCCGCCGCCGGCCCAGGCGAACGGCGCGATCTTCCAGGCGGTGAACGGCTATGCCCCGCTTTACGAGGGCTGGCGCGCCAAGCGCGTCGGCGATCCGCTGACGATCGTGCTGGTCGAGCGCACCATGGCGACCAAGTCGTCCAGCTCGAAGCTGGACAGCAACGGCAATGTCGCGATCACGCCGCCGAGCTCCGGTCCGCTCGCCTTCGATCCCGGAGCCGCGAAAGTCGGCGGCAATCGCGGTTTCAAGGGTGAGGGCACCGCCGACCAGTCCAACTCGCTGTCGGGCGAGATGAGCGTCACCGTCGCCGCCGTTTATCCCAATGGCACGATGCTGGTGCAGGGAACCAAGCGCGTCGTGCTCAACCGCGGCGACGAGTTCATGCAGATCCGCGGCCTCGTCCGTATGGCCGATGTCGACATGGACAATCGCGTCCCCTCCACCCGCGTCGCGGACGCGCAGATCGAATATACCGGCAAGGGCGACGTCGCCCGCGCGGCGCGCCAGGGCTGGTTCAGCCGCTTCTTCTCCGTGCTCAGCCCGTTCTGATGGGGACCGAACCATGATCCGCCTGCTGATCGCCTTGCTGCTCGGCCTGATGAGCCTGACCGCTACCGCCGGCCCCGCCTGGGCCGAGCGGGTGAAGGATCTTGGCAACTTCCAGGGCATCCGGAGCAACCAGCTGACCGGCTATGGCATCGTCGTCGGCCTGCCGGGCACGGGCGACGACAATCTGGAATATACCGTCCAGTCGATGAAGGCGGTCGCCTCGCGCTTTGGCTTGCAGCTGCCGGCGGGGATCAACCCGGCGCTGAAGAACGCGGCCGCCGTGCTCGTCACCGCCGAACTGCCGGCCTTCGCCAAGCCCGGCCAGCGGATCGACGTGACCGTCGCCGCGCTCGGCCGCGCCAAATCGCTGCGCGGCGGCGCGCTGATCCTCACCCCGCTGCAAGGCGCCGATGGCCAGATCTACGCGATGGCGCAGGGCAATCTCGCGGTCGGCGGCTTGGGTGCCGACGGGGCGGACGGCTCGAAGATCGTCGTCAACATACCCTCCTCGGGCCGCATCCCGGAAGGGGCGAGCGTCGAACGCGCGGTCGATACGGGCTTCGATACCAGCCCGGTGATGACCTTCAACCTGATGCGCGCCGATTTCACCACGGCGCAATCGGTCGCGGCGGCGATCAACGCCCGGCTCGGGCCGGGGCGCGCGCAGGCGGTGGACGCGGTGTCCATCGCGATCAGCGCGCCGGGCGGCGCCGATGTCCGCGCGCAGCTGATGAGTGCGATCGAGAATCTGGTCGTAACGCCGGCGGAGCCCGCCGCGCGGGTGATCGTGAACGCGCGCACCGGCACCGTCGTCATCAATTCGGCGGTGCGGCTGGGGCCGGCGGCGGTGACGCAGGGCAAGCTGACCGTCCGCGTCGACGAATCGCAGCGGATCAGCCAGCCAGCGCCGTTCAGCCAGGGCCAGACCGCGGTCGAGCAGCGCTCGGGCGTGTCGGTCGGCGAGGAAGTGAAGCCGGTGTTCCTGCTGGCACCCGGGCCGAAGCTCGCCGATGTGGTGAAGGCGATGAACGCGATCGGCGCCTCGCCGGCCGACCTTGTCGCGATCCTGGAGGCGCTGAAGGAAGCCGGCGCGCTCAAGGCCGAACTGGTGATCCTGTGACGAGCCCGGTCGCCCCCCGCGCCGGCGCCGCGATCGACGCCGCCATCGGCCCCGATTCGCGCCGTCTGTCGAACCGCGCGAACCTGGAGGGCGCGGGCCGCCAGTTCGAGCAGGTTTTCGTTCAGATGATGGTCAAGTCGATGCGCCAGACCCACCTCGCCGAGGATATTTTCGGCAGCAAGGCGCTCGACACTTTCCGCGACATGCAGGATGAAAAGCTGGCGGCATCAATAACTTCCGCCAAGCCGCTGGGTATCGGCAAGGCGGTGGTCGATTTTTTGGCGAAAGCGCAACCCGATCTTAACGATACCGGGGACAAAGCGGTGCCATGAGCGACCTGCTGGCCATCGGAGCGAGTGGATTGCGCGCCTATCAATCGGCGCTCACCACCGTGTCCGATAACATCGCCAACGCATCGACGCCGGGCTATGCGCGGCGGCGGGTCGAGCTGTCTGAAAACGCCTCCACCAACGGCGCGCTGGCGCAGGAACGCTCGACCGTGGGCAACGGCGTCGCCGTGATTGGCGTGCAGCGTCTGTCGGAGGATCTGCGCAACAGCGCGGTGCGCTCGACAGGCGCCGATCTCGCCAAGACCCAGGCCGGCATTACCTGGCTCTCGCGCATCCAGGACGCGCTGACCGGCAACCAGCTCGGCTCGCGCATCAGCGAATTCTTCAACGCCGCCAAGGGCGTCGCCGCCGACCCGACCTCGTCGCCCGCGCGCACCAGCTATCTGGAAGCCGGCACCAGCATCGCGACCGCGTTCCAGACGACCGCGCGCTCGCTCGATCAGGTGAGCGTCGATCTTGACGCGACCGCGCAGAGCGCGATCGATCAGGTCAACCGCATCGGCGTCACGCTCGCCAAGGTCAACGAAGGCCTGGGCCGCGCGCAACCGGGCACCACCTCTCAGGCGCAGCTGCTCGACCAGCGCGACAAGGCGCTCGAGGAATTGAGCGCGATCAGCGACATCGCGGTGACCTACAACGATGGCGGCCGCGTCGATGTGGCGCTGGGCGGGGTCAACGGCGCGAAGCTCGTGTCGGGCGTCACCGCCGGCACCGCGAGCTATGTGCGCAACGCCTCCGGCACCGTGTCGTTCGCGATGCTGCTCGCCGGCCAGCCGAGCGCGGTCACGCCCAGCGGCGGCGCGCTCGCCGGCATCGTCGAGGGCGCGCAGCGCATCGCCGACGCGCGCACCAAGCTCGGCGACATCGCCAGCGGCTTCGTCGCCGGGGTCAACCAGGTTCAGGCGCAGGGCGAGGATCTGGACGGCAATCCCGGCCAGCCGATGTTCGCGCAGACCAGCGATCCCGCGGTCTTCTCGCTCGCGCTCACCAGCTGGCGCGGCGTCGCCGCCGCCGGCCCCGGCAAGGGCGCGCGTGACAACAGCAACATCGCCGCGCTGCAAACCCTGCGCGCGAGCGGCGGGTTCGAGGCCGATTCGACCAGCCTGGTGTCGGACAACGCGGCGACGCTTTCGGGCCGCCAGCAGGTCGCAGACGCCCAAGGCGCGATCCATGACGGCGCGGTGAACGCGCGCGACGCGGTGTCGGGCGTCAACCTCGATACCGAAGGCGTCGAGCTGCTGCGCTTCCAGCAGGCCTATCAGGCGTCGGCACGGGTGATCCAGGTCGCGCGCGAAACGCTGCAATCGCTGCTGTCGGTGTAACATGCTGGTCAGCACCAATCTTTTCTACCAGCGGATCAACGGCCAGCTCGGCGATCTGAACGGGCGCGCGCAATCGCTGCAGACCCAACTCGCGACCGGCAAGCGGCTCCAGGCGCCGTCGGACGATCCCAGCGCCTATCGCCGCGTGCAGCGGGTGAACCAGGCGGTCGCCGACGACAAGGCGTGGAGCGCCAATGTCGATCTGGCCGGCGGCATCCTCGATCAGGCCGATACCACGCTCGGCAATATCAGCACGGTGTTCCAACGCGCGCTCGAACTGACGCTACAGGGCAATTCAGGCACGCTGTCGGACAGCGACCGCAAGGTCGTCGCCAACCAGCTGCGCGGCGTGATCGACGATCTGTTCACCAGCGCCAACGCGCGCGATGGTCGCGGCCAGCCCCTGTTCGGCGCGGCGAGCGGCGACACCGCCTTGGTACGTGACGCCAGCGGCAATGTGACTTTCGCCGGCACCGGCGATCCGGCGCCGATCCCGATCGGCGAAGGCGTCGAATTGCGGGTGAGCGAGAGCGCCGAGAAGATTTTTGGCGGCCTGCCCGACGGCAATGGCGGCACCACCGACATCTTCGGCGCGATCCGCGCTTATGCCGACGCGCTGGAAAACGGCACCAACGTGCCTCAGACAGCGGCCAAGACGCTCGACGTGCTGAAAAGCGCGGGCGACCAGCTAAGCGCGGTGCGCGGCTCGATGGGCGCGCGCGCCGCGCGGATCGAGCTGGAAAAGGGCCGGCTCGACGATGTCGCTGTCAGCCGCCAGGCCGATCTCGATACGCTGCAAGGCACCGACGTGCAGGGCACGATCATCGAGCTGCAAAAGACGATGACCATCTTGCAGGCGACCCAGGCGAGCGTCGCCAAGCTGACCTCGCTCAACCTGTTCGACTATATCCGCTGATCGCGGGCGGCCGCTGTTCGCGGCTGATGCGCGCGGGCGCACTCCAAGCTCCTCGATCGAGCGCATCGTGTGCCATATCCGCAGCCTTGACGGACCAGGCCCGACTGACGGGCGCGCACTTGTGCAACGATAACTTCTTCCCCGGCGCAGGCCGGGGTCCAGTATCCCCCGCAGCGACGGCCGCGCGCGCCATCTAAAGCGGTTTTCGATCCGATAAAGTCAGATCGCCGGTCGAGACTTTTGTTTATCCGCGATCTCCGAGCCGGCAGGCAACTCTACCTGCCCTGAAATCGCTCTAGCGGCGTGCCGCTGGACCCCGGCCTGCGCCGGGGGAGCTGAAGAAACCGCGTTGCTTGGCGAGGTGATGACGCGCCGGCGAGCGCTCAAGAAAAAACAAAACCCCGGCCGAGCGTGGTGCTCGACCGGGGTCTCGCGGGATCGTCCCGACGCCGATGGGGGGAGTGCGCCGGGACGAAGCCTTTAGCGGAGCAGCTGGAGCACGCCCTGCTGCGACTGGTTGGCCTGCGCCAGCATCGCGGTCGACGCCTGGCTCAGGATCTGGGCCTTGGCGAGCGCCGTGGTTTCGCTCGAGAAGTCCACGTCCTCGATGCGGCTGCGCGCGTCCGACAGGTTGGTCGAGTTGTTGGTCAGCTGGTTGACCTGGCTCTGCAGCTGGTTCTGCGCGGCACCGAGATCGGCGCGACGGGTCGCGACGGTCGCGATCGCGTCGTCATAGTCCTGCAGCGACGCGTTCGCGGTGACACCACCCGAACCGGCAACCGCACCGACGCCGCCCGAACCGTTGGCCGACAGATCGCCGCCCAGCGCGAGCGTGATCGAGTCGGACGAGGTCGCGCCCGCCTGGATGGTGATGTCGCCGCCCGAACCGCCGGTGCCGTCGAACAGCTTGATGCCGTTGAAGGTGGTGTTCGAGATCACGCTGCTGATCTGCTTGGCCAGCGCGTCCTGCTCGGTCTTGATGTTGTCGAGGTCGCTCTGCTGATAAGTGCCGTTCGACGCCTGCACCGCCAGTTCGCGCATGCGCTGCAGCATGTTGCCGACTTCGTCGAGCGCGCCTTCCGCGGTCTGCGCCATCGAGATGCCGTCATTGGCGTTGCGCACGCCCTGGTTCATGCCCTTGATCTGCGCGGTCATCGACGCGGCGATGGCGAGGCCGGCGGCGTCGTCCTTGGCCGAGTTGATGCGCTTGCCGGTCGACAGGCGCTCCATGCTGGTCTTCAGCATCATGTCCGACTTGGTCGCCGCGTTCGAAGCGCGCAGCGAGCTGATATTGGTCCCGATAACAGCCATTTCCCGTACTCCTTCTTCCCTGACGTCTCCGCCGCCCCCCACCGGAAGAGCCGCGCCGTCAAAGCCAGGAACGACCGCTTCGCCGCGACATTAAGCAGATTCGCTCACGCCCTGGTGAAAAGCATCGGGCATGGAGCTTGCATGGACCAGATACGAGTGGGGGTGGGTCCAACCGGCAACAGCGGAAAAATCTTGCCGTTTTGCCGGCGGAATTAACCAGCGATTTACCACGGGGCCGCAACAAGGGTGGCACCTGAGGGGGGAAATAATGCGTTCGATCTTTCCGTCCGCGGCGGTGCTGCGACAGAAATATGCGCTGATATCGGCACTGCGCGCGCAAGGACTGGCGCTCGGCTCGTTCGAGGCGACCAAGCCCGCCCCGCGCGATCTGTTCCTGGTGGCGGAGGGCGAAGTGCCCCCGGCCCCGGCGCGCACCGTGATCCTGGGGCAACAGGGCCGGCAACTGGTGCCGTTCAACGACGGCAACCCGGCGCGCATCGCCTATGATGCCGAGGACGCGCTGATCGGCGACGCCTTCGCCCGCGCGCTGATCGCCGGCCCCGAAATGCCGACCGCCGCCGATCCCGAGAGCCTGGCGCTCTACGCGCTCGCCGAGCGGGTGGCGCAGGCCGAGATCACCGTGCTGATCAACGGCCCCACCGGCACCGGCAAGGAAGTGCTGGCGCGCACCATCCATATGAACAGCGCTCGTGCCGCCAAGCCGTTCGTCGCGATCAACTGCGCCGCGCTCCCCGAGGCGATGCTCGAGGCGCTGCTGTTCGGCCACCAGAAGGGCGCCTTCACCGGCGCGTCTTCGGGCGGCGAAGGCTTCTTCCGCGCGGCCGATGGCGGCACGCTGCTGCTCGACGAGATCGCCGAGATGCCCCTGAACCTCCAGGCCAAGCTGCTGCGCGCGCTGCAGGAGCGCGAGGTGATCCCGCTCGGCGCCTCGACTCCGGTGCCGGTCGATGTGCGGGTGATCGCCTGCGCCAACCGCGATCTTCAGGCCGAAGTCGCCGCCGGCCGCTTCCGCGCCGACCTTTACTATCGGCTGAGCGTATTCCCGCTCACCACCAAGCCGCTCGCCGAGCGCCCGCAGGACATTCCCGCGCTCGCCGCGACGCTGATCCTGCGCCACGCCGGCAACCGCGCGATGATCCCCTGGCCCAACGCCGAGGCGATCGCGACGCTGATGGCGCATGACTGGCCGGGCAATGTCCGCGAGCTGGAAAACGTGATCCAGCGCGCGCTGCTGTTCGCCGCCGGCGACACGATCGGTGCCGAGCATATCCTGTTCGATCGCCCGACCGCCGCGCCCGCGCCCGCGCCCGCGCCGATGGCGGTCGCCAACAACAATGGCCCGGAGCGGCTGAGCAACATCGTTCAGATGAGCGAATTCCAGGCGATCCGCGAAACGCTGGCGGCGTGCGGCGGCAACCGGCTCGAGACCGCGCGACGGCTCGGCATTTCCGAACGCACGCTGCGCTACCGGCTCGCCAAGGCGCGCGCCCAGGGTGAGGACATCACGATGAACAAGGCGGTGTCGGCATGAGCGTCTCCGGTGTCGGCGGTGGCGGCGGGATCGACCGCGTGCTCGCGCTGCGGGCGCAGATCCTGGAGCGCAACCAGGCGCTGGCGCGCGCCAACCAGGCCGTCTCGGGCGGCGCGCCCGCGACCCAGGCACCGGCTGGCCCCGCCAAGAACTTCACCGCCGCGCTGCAAGACGCGTTGCAACAGGTGAACGAAGGCCAGGCGCGCGCGGGTGCCGCGAGCAGCGCCTATGAACGCGGCGAAACCATCGACATCGCCAAAGTGATGCTGGCCCGCCAGGAAGCCGCGGTCGGCTTCGAGGCGACGCTGCAGGTCCGCAACAAATTGCTGTCCGCCTACAAGGACATCATGAGCATGCCGGTCTAAGATAGATGAGCACCGAACTCGCCCCCGCGGCGCCCAGTGCGCCCCTCGCCGCCCCCGCGATCGCCGGCCGCTTCGCCGGTCCGCTCGGTCAGTTGCGCGCGCTGCTCGCCCAGCCCGCGATCAAGCGCAGCCTGCCGCTCTTGATCGTCGCCGGGCTGATCGGCGCCGCCGCGCTCGCCTGGATGACGCTCGCGACGCCGCCGCAGAAGACGCTGTTCCAGCAGCTGCCCGATGCCGACAAGGCGGCGGTGACGAGCGCCTTGCAGGCCGCGAACATCACCAGCCGCATCGACGAAGGCACCGGCGCGGTGACGGTGAACGAGGACGATTATTCGCGCGCGCGGATGCTGCTCGCGAGCCAGGGCCTGCCCAAAGCGGCGCCCGGCGGCTACGCGATCCTCGACCAGCTGCCGATGGGCGTGAGCCGCGCGGTGGAAGGCGAGCGGCTGCGCCAGGCGCGCGAGACCGAGCTCGCCCGCTCGATCGAGGAACTCGATTCGGTCGCCGAAGCCCGCGTCCATCTGGCGATGCCCGAGGCGAGCGTGTTCGTGCGCGATCAGGCCAGCCCCTCCGCCTCGGTGGTGCTGAAGCTCCAGCCCGGTCGCGCGCTGGGCGAAGCGCAGGTGTCGTCGATCGTCAACCTCGTCGCCTCGTCGGTGCCGGGGATGAAGCCCGAAGGTGTCACGATCGTCGACCAGATGGGCACTTTGCTCAGCCGCGCGCCGGGCGAGGAAGGTGGCTCGGCCGCCGCGCAGGCGCGGATCGAGTTCCAGCGCCGCATCGAGGACAAATATCGCCAGCAACTGGCGCAGTTGCTGACGCCCTTGGTCGGCGCCGGCAATTTCTCCGCCGAAGTGCAGGCCGAGGTCGACCTGGACGAGACCCAGGCGACCCGCGAAAGCTATGACAAGCAGGGCGCGCTGCGCGCCGAACAGGGCAATTGGTCCGCCGATAAGGCCGAGGCGCAGCCCGGCGGCATCCCCGGCGCGCTCGCCAACACGCCGCCGCCCGCGAGCACGGTCACCGCGCCCAATCCGCAACAGCCCGGCACGCCCGCCGCCGGCCAGCCGGGCGCCGCGCCGGGCACGACGCCCCCCGGCACCGCGCCCGCGGGCGTGATCCCCGGCCAGGCGCCCAAGCAGGCCGAAACCTTCGCCCGCGCCTATGACCTCAACAAGGAAATCTCGGTCACCCGCGCCTCGCCCGGCCGTATCAAGCGGCTGTCGGTAGCGGTGCTGCTGCGCGATCCCGAAACCGGCCGTCCGCGCAGCCCGGTCGAGATCCAGCAGATCACCCAGCTGGTGCGGGCGGCCGTCGGCGCCGATCAGACGCGGAACGACCAGGTGACCGTGATCGCCCGCAAATTCGCCGGCGCCACCACCCTCGACGAGAAGCACCCCTGGTACGAGGCGAGCTGGGTGCCGCTCGCCGCGCGCAACGGCACCGCGCTCATCATCGCGCTGTTGGTGCTGCTGGTCGGCGTCCGCCCGATCGTACGCAGCCTGACCAAGAAGAGCGACGCGCCGCGCGCTCTCCCCGCCGCCGCCGCCACAACGCCGGAAGGCGCCACCGTGGCGGCCGCCCCCGACTCGCTCGACCCCACCGCCCCGCCCGAGCTGGTGAACGAGCGCGGCCAGCGCGTGCCGGTGTCGATCGAAATGCTCCAGGACGCGCGCAGCTATGACGAGCGGGTGAGCATGGTGCGCGGCTTCACCCGCGACAATCCCACCCGCGCCGCGCTCGCGGTGCGCGACATGATCCGGGCGGATGCGAGCAATGGCTGAGCCGATGATCCAGACCGGCGAGGGCGCGATCGAGGGGATCGACGCGCGCCACTATAGCGGTGTCGAACGCGCCGCGGTGCTGATGATGCTGGTGGGCGAGGAAGAAGCCGCCGCGATCCTGCAGAAGCTCGAGCCCGATGAGGTGCGCGAGCTGGGCAAGGCGATGTTCGCGGTGGCGGACGTGAGCGAGGCCGAGGTCGAAACCGTGCTCGACGATTTCGTCGACAAGGCGCGCGAGCGCACCACGATCGGCTTCGATCCGCGCCCCAAGATCGAATCGATGATGAACAAGGCGCTCGGTCCGGTGAAGGCCGAAAGCGTGCTCACCCAGATCATCCCCGCGCAGGACGCGGGCGCGCTCGATCTGCTCGCCTGGCTCGACGCGGGCGACATCGCCCAGATGATCGAGAAGGAGCATCCCCAGATCGCCGCGGTGCTGATCGCCAATCTCGATCCGGCGGTGGGCGCCAAGGTGCTCGAACTGCTGCCCGACACGGTGCAGCCCGATGTGCTCCACCGCATCGCCAAGCTGGGACCGATCACCGCCGAGGCGATGGACGCGCTGCGCGCGATGCTCGCCAAGCGGATCAGCACCGGCGGCGGCGGTGGCGCGGGGCTGATGCTCGGCGGCACGCGCGAGGCGGCCAAGATTCTGCAATCGGCGCGCAAGGCGACCGAGCAGCGGGTGATGCCCAAGCTCGCCAAGATCGACCGCGACGTGGCGCGCGCGATCGAGGAAGCGATGTTCGTGTTCGAGAACCTGCTCGATCTCGACGACAAGAATCTCGGCACGCTCATCCGCAACGTCGATGGCGACATCCTCGTCCGCGCGCTCAAGGGCGTGGACGAGCCGACGCGCAACCGCTTCCTGGGCTGCATGTCGAGCCGCGCGGCGGACCAGATCCGCGACGAGCTCGAATCGCGCGGGCCGATGCGTTTGTCGGAAGTGCTGGAGGCGCAGAAGGCGATGATCCAGGTCGCGCGGACGCTCGCCAAGGACGGCACGATCATGATGGGCGGCGGCGACGACGATTATGTCTGACGATTTCGTCGCCGGCTTCGCCAGCCGCCACCAGATCAATCCCGCCACGATCGGGCGGAACGACGGCTTCGCCCCCGCCGATCTCGCCGCGCGCGCGCAGCTCGCGGGCAGCGCGCCGCCGGCCACCAAGGCCGCCGGCCCCAAGAGCTTTTCGCCGCGCCCGGTCGGCCCCAAGCATTTCTCGCCCGCCCCGGCGGCGCCCGAGCCCGAGCAGGCGGAGGAAGCCGCCAGCTGGGACGGTCGCTCCGCCGATCCGCATGCCTTTGTCGATCCGATCGAACGCGCCCGCGCCGCCGCTTTCGAGGAAGGCGTGGCGCACGCACGCGCGCTCGCCGAGGCCGAGCGCGAGCGCGACCTGGCGCTGCTCCACGGCCTCGCCGCGCAGCTCGGAAACGGCGGACGGATCGACCGTGACGCGCTTGCCGAGCAGTTGCGCGCGACCGTGCTAACGCTGGTCCGCCAGATGCTGGGCGAGGTGAGCATCGCCCCCGAACAGCTCGCCCGCCGCGCCGAGGCCGCGACCGCGCTGATAGCCGACGCCGCCGAAAGCGCGGTGCTGCGCCTGCACCCCGAGGACGTGCCGCTGGTGAAATCCCATCTCCCCGCGACGCTCCACCCGGTCGCCGACGCGAGCGTGGCGCGCGGCCATTATGTGCTGGAAGCGGCCGCGACCCTGATCGAGGACGGCCCCAGCCATTGGCTCGGCCAGCTCGAAACCGCGATCGAGCGCGTCGCGCTGCCGCAATGAGCACCGCCTTCGCCACCGATTATCTTGAAGCGATAGCGGGATGCGGCTTCGCGCCCAAGCCGGTCGTTGCCGGCCGGCTAGCTTCGTTCGACGGGTTGCTGATGGAGGCGACCGGGCTCGCGCTGCCTGTGGGCACGGTCTGCGCGATCGAAAGCCGTACCGGCGCGATCGAGGCCGAAGTGATCGGCTTTCGCGGCGCCAGGACCCTGCTGATGAATCTGGGCGGCGGCGCTGCCCCGCTGCTGCCGCAAGCGCCGGTGCGCCCGATCGGCCCGCCGGGCGAGGCGGAAGTCGGCGCGGCGCTGCTCGGCCGCGTCGTGGACGGCGCCGGGCGCCCGATCGACGGGCTGGGACCGATCCGGGGCGCGGGGCATTGGCCGCTCGCCGGCAAGCTGCAATCGCCGCTCGATCGCGGCCGTGTGCTCGAGCCGATGGATGTCGGCGTGCGCGCGATCAACGGGCTGCTGACGGTGGGGCGCGGCCAGCGCATCGGCATCATGGCGGGGTCGGGGGTCGGCAAATCGGTGCTGCTGGGGATGATCGTCCGCGCCGCCCAGGCCGACGTGATCGTGATCGGCCTGATCGGCGAGCGCAGCCGCGAAGTCTCCGATTTCCTCGAAACCAAGGTCGCCGGTGAAGCGCGCCAGCGCGCGGTGGTGGTGGCGGTGCCCGCCAACCATTCGCCGGTGCTGCGCATCCGCGGCGCCCTGCGCGCGACCGCGATCGCCGAGGCGTTCCGCGCCGAGGGCAAGAATGTGCTGCTGATCATGGACTCGCTCACCCGCGTGGCGCACGCCGGGCGCGAGATCGGGCTGGCGCTGGGCGAGCCGGCATCGGCGCGCGGCTATCCGCCGTCCGCGATCGCGATGCTCCCCAATCTGATCGAGCGCGCCGGCGTCGACGTGACGACCGGCGGGGCGATCACCGCGATCTACACCGTGCTGGCGGACGGCGATGACGGCAACGATCCCGTGGTCGACAGCGCCCGCTCGATCCTGGACGGGCACATCGTGCTGAGCCGGGCGCTCGCCGAACGCGCGGTTTACCCCGCGATCGACATCGGCCCCTCGGTCAGCCGGGTGATGACCGATATCGTCGGCAAGACCCACATCAACGCCGCGCGCCGGCTGCGCGGGCATCTCGCGACCTATGAGGAAAATCGCGACCTGATCCTGATGGGCGCCTATCGCGCCGGCGCCGATCCCGAGATCGACGCGGCGATCGCGCATCACGGCGCGATCCTCGATTATGTCCGCCAGCCGCCCGGCGAGGTGGTGGCGATGGACGACGCGGTGAGCGAGCTGGTCGCGGTGTTCGGCGATGGCTAAGCGCGGGCTCGACCGCATCCTGCGCGTGCGCGAGGTGCAGGTGACCCTCGCCCGGCTCGACGAGGTGCAGCACCAGGCGCGCCTCGCGAGCGAGCAGACGCTGCGCGAGCGGATCGCGGCGCTCGCCGCCGATGTCGCCCCCGCCGCCGAAACCGCCGCCGCGTTCAGCCTGAAGGCCGCCGCCGTCTATCGCGAGCGGCTCCATGCCTCGGCCGAGGCTGCCCGGGCGCGCGTCGAGCAGGCACGGCAGCGCGCCGAGGCGGCCGCGGAGCGCACCCGCGCGGCGCGGCAGGACCAGAGCGCGGTCGAAAAGCTGATCGACAAGCGCAGCGCGCTTGCCGTCGCCAAGGAATTGCGCGCGCTGGAAGATTTGCCGCAGTCCCCCCGCAAACGGCACGGGATTTGCTGATCGCCCCCTGGGCAGTTGCGCCCAGGGGATTGCCGAATGTTCGACCTCAACGCCCTGCTCAGCACCACCGCCACCCCGCCCTCGCCGGCCGGAGCGTCGAGCGGCGCGCCCGGGGGCGATGCGCAGGCCTTCGCGGCGCTGTTGGGCGACGCGAGCGCGGCCGACAATCCCGGCGCCACCGGGCTGCCGGCGGCACTCGCGGCAGCTTCACCGGCAAGCTTGCCGGCAAGCCGGCAAATCCTTGCCACCCCGCTTGCCGCCCCCGTTATCACCCCGGCAACGGACCCGGCGGCCGAGCAAGCCGGTACGGCCGCCCGACCCGATTGGGCGCCACAACCCGCCCCGATCGCTTCGCCGCTTGTCGCCAAGGCGGCGCTGCTGGCGAGCGTCGCGTTGGTCGCCGCGCCGGGCGAGGCTGAGGCGGAAGCCACGCCGCCGCCACCCGCGCCGCCGCCCGCGCCGCCCCTCCGTCCGCGCGAGGCGTTGGATACCCCCCGGCCAACGCGCGCCCGCGCCCGCAGCGCCGAACCGCAGGGCGAAGCACCGCAGGGCCAACCCGCCGAGCCGTCGCCCGAGGATGAGACGAAGTTTGAGCCCGCGACCCTCGCCACGGTGGCGTCGCTTGCCGCCACGACCGCCGCGCCTGCAGCGGTGGTCGGCCGGCGCGACTTCCAAGCCGAGGCAGAAACGCCGGCCGAGAGCCCGACGCCGACCGCCGCCGCCCCAGCCGCCGATCACGCCAGCGCGCCCGACATCGCCCGCCCGGCGCGCGAGGTTCCGCGCAGCGCGATCGCCACCAACTTGAAAGAGCCGGCGGCGGATGGCGCGCCCAACCCACGTCCTCGCGCGGCGCCTCAACTTGCCGATGCACCCGCCACGGCGACAGCGCCGGCCGACCCACTTGCCGTCGCCCCCAACGCGCGGAACGCAGCGCCCGGGCCGACGACACCCCCCAGCCAACCCACCACTACGACTGCCGCTGCGCCGTCGGTGGCTGCCCCCGCCGCCCCGGTCCCGGCAGCCCCAGCGGCGCAGTTGCCGTCCGGCGTCGAGAGCGTCTCCGCACGCCCGGCGGCCGCAGCGCCATCGGTCGAGGCCGTCATCTCGCCGCCGAGCGCATCGCTCGCTGAACCTGTCACGCCCCCCCGGAGCCGCGCCACCTTGGCGGCGCCGACGGCGGCAACCTCATCGACGTCGCTGCTCGCCGAAAATGGCGCGTCGCGGTCAAGCGCGCCGGCGGTGATCGAGGCCCCCGCCACCACGCCGCCGTCGCCGCCGGAGGAAGCGTCCGAAGCAGCGCGCGCCGCCGTGCCGGTGCCCCCGACCGCGCCGTCCCATCCCGCCCAGGCGGCTCCGCGTTTCACGCCCGCCAGCGCGCCGGTGACGCCGCCCGTCAGCGAGCCGGTGATCGCGAGCGCACCCCCGGGCCGGCCAGCCCAGGCAGCCGATGCCGAACCCTTCACCGCGCGCCCGGACGGACCCGTCGCCCCTGACGCATCGTCCGGCGCCCTGTCACCGGCCGCCGCTCCAACCACCGCGCAGATCGCCCCACCCGCCCGGCAAGAGCGGGCGACAGAGGTGATCGCGAGCGCGCGCCGCCCGGCGGCGGCGGTCCCCCGCGAGGTTATCACGCCCGCGCCGGCGACGACGGCGACCGTGCCGGCGCCCGTCGCGCGGGACGACGCCCTGCCGACCAAGACGGCAGGCGATGAGACCGACGAACGGCAAGGGGACGATCCCGCTTCCGACGCTACCGTCCCCACCGTGGCGGCATCGACGGCGGTGCCGGTGCCCGTGCCGGAGCCTGGACCGAAAGCGCCCCCGCGCATCGATCCCGCGCCGGCCTCGCGCGTCGACCCGCCGGCCCTAACCGCGACGCGAGCCCACCCCGTGCGCGCCGGCGCGGGACCGTCGCCGCGGCCCCTTGAGTCGGCGTCGCCGCCAACCCATGCGAGCGCGGCCCCCCTCGCCGCGCCTGGTCCGGTGACGAGCCCAGCGTCGATCGACGCGCCAACGGCCGACGCGCCCACCGCGCCGCACCCGGCCACACCCGACGCCCCCCAGCCCGATCGGACCGACGAACCTGTATCGCCGAGCCAAACCGCACCGATCGAAGCGCGCCCGACGCTCGACCCAAGCGCGCCTGTCGCGGCCAAGCGCACTCCCGCGCCCGACTCGCCAGCCGCGATCGCCGCGATCCCGGTCGCGTCCAGCGCGCCTCCCAAGGCCCCTGCCCCGGTGAGCGCGAACCCCGCACCGGCGCCCGCCGCGCCGGCCACGGCCGCACCAGCGGCCTCAACATTGGCGACGCTCGCGCCGGGCGGAGACCGATCGATTCCCGCGCCCATCACCCCGGCTGCGCCTGCCGATATTGCGGTAGAGAGCACGTCCGCCGCCGTCACACCGCTGACGACCACTCCGCTGCCGCTCCCCGCCGAGGGCGCAGCGCCGGCGAAGACGCCCGCGCGCAACGCCACGGCCGCCCCGGCGACGACGGCACCGCCCGCGCCCCGGGTCGAACCCGCGCCCGCGCCGCTGATCGGGGTCGCCCAGCCTGCCGCGCGCGCCTTCGCCGCCCAACTCGCCGCCGCGCGCCGTCCACGCCGCGACGAGGACGAGCCGGCCCCGCTCAACCCATCCGCCGCCGCCGCGGCGACCCCGGCGACCAGCGCGCTGCGCCACGCGCTCGAACAGCGCACCCCGCTCGACGTGCGGCGCGAGGATTGGCCACAGCGGCTGCTCGATCGGATCGAGGCCGCGCGCGATGCCGCGAACGCGCAGGACACCCGCATCCGCCTCGAACCGCAGGCGCTGGGCAAGATCGACGTTCATGTCGCGCGTGAGGGCGATACGCTCCATGTGCGCTTCACCGCCGAACAGGCACAGACCCGGGCTCTGCTGGAAAACGCACAGCCCCGCCTCGCCGATCTCGCCGCCGAACGCGGGCTTAAGCTCGGCCAGACGCAGGTGAGCGGCGGCCAGGCGGGCGATCAGGGCCAGCGCCAAGCGCCACGCCCGCAACCTTCCGCTCCGAACGCTAACCATCTCGCAAGCGACACGGGGTTAGAAGGGCGCGAGGCGATCGATGGCCGCTTGGCCTGATCGACGACGGACCAAGGGAAATGAGCGATGGCAAAGGCTGAAGAAGCAAAGGCGGAGAAAAAAGGCGGCGGCGGGATGATGGTGAAGATCCTGCTGCTGGTGGTGGTGATTCTACTGCTGGTCGGCGGCGGCGTCGCCGGCGGCCTCTACGCGATGGGGGTGTTCAGCCCCAAAGGCGAGGGCGAGCATTTCGAGGCGCCGCGCCTGGTGCCCAAGACCGAGGAAAAGCGCGCCGGCGCGGGCGGTGGCGAGGGCCATGGCGGCGGCGGCGGCGGCCATGGCGGCGCCCCGCTGGGTGCCGGCGGTGACAAATATGCCAGCAATTACTATCAGATGGACAAGGAATTCACCGCGAACCTGAAAGACAGCGTGCATTTCGTCCAGGTCGGGCTGGCGGTTTCCACTCCCTATGACGACCGCGTGCTCGAAGGGCTGAAAACGCATGAGATCGCGGTGCGTTCGGCGATCCTGCTCGCGCTTGGCGACGCCACCGAGGAGGATGTTTTCTCGGCCGAGGGCAAGGTGAAAGTGCAGAACCACCTGGTGAAGGCGATCAACGCCGTGCTGAAGCAAAAGGAAGGCTTTGGCGGGATTAGTAACGTCTATTTTACCAATTTTGTCGTTCAGTAGCGATGCATGGTTAACGGGGCTTCAGAGATGGCCGAAGGGGCCGAGCGGCGCGGGCGGGGACGCGCGGGGGCGGCGCATGCCGCCCTGCTCGGCGGCCAGGCGCTGAACCCGTTCGGCGATCTCCACACGTTGCAGCATCTCTCGGCGCTGTTCGCGCGGCAAATGCGCGCGGTGTTCGAGCCGATGCTGCGGCGTGAGCTGCGCGTCTGGGCCGAACCGCTCGTGGTCGAGCGGTTCGCCGCCTATCGCGCCGAACGCCCCGAAGCGCTCACCGCGTGGCTGCCGCTCAAGATGTCGCCCACGCCCGGCCAGGCGCTGATGATCATCGACGGCAAGTTCGTGCTCGAACTGCTCGACCTGTTCTTCGGCGGCCGGGGCGAGGCGCCCAACCCGCTGCCGGGCGAATTCTCGCCCGCCGCCGACGCGATGATCGCGCGGATCGGCACGCTGCTCGCCAAGCCGCTCCAGCAAGCCTGGGAGCCGCTCGCGCGGATCAACTTCAACCCCGGCCGCGGCGAGGCGACGCCGATGCTGATCGCGGGCTTCGATGTCGATGAGCCGGTGGTCGTCACCCGCTTCGGCATCGCGAGCGGCGTCGGCAAGCCGACCTATCTCGACGTGCTCTACCCCGTTATCGCGCTGAAGCCGCACGCGCCGCAGCTGACCGGCAAGGTCCATGCCCGCACGGCGTCGCCCGATTCGGCGTGGCGCCAGTCGCTGACGCGCGCGGCGATGGGCGTGAACTTCACCGTCCGCTCGGTGCTCGCCGAGCCGGTGATCCCGCTCGCGCAGTTGATGGCGCTGAAGGAAGGCGATGTCATCCCGATCAATTTCGGCCCCGATGTGCCGGTGATGGTGGGCGATGACCGGATCGGTGTGGGCACGGTGGGCACGGCGAATGGCCGCGCCGCGATCCGGCTCAGCAAGTTGGAACGCAGGGACGAGGGGGATTTATGAACGAGATGACCGGCCAATTTCCGGTCGACGGTGCGGTCGCCGCCAATTTCCGGCTGCTGCAGGATGTCGATGTGAAGCTGTCGGTCGAGATCGGCTCGACCAGCCTCACCTTGCGCGAACTGCTGGCGCTGGGCGAGTCGAGCGTGATCGAGCTCGATCGCGCCGCCAATGACCTGCTCGACGTCTTCGTCAACGGCACGCTGATCGGCCGCGGCGAAGTGGTGACAGTGGGCGAACGCTTCGGCGTGCGCATGACCGAGCTGATCGCCCCGGACAAGCGCGGGCGGTGAGAAAAAGCCCTCACCCAACGCTCTCCCACAGGCGGGAGAGGACGCTGGGGAGCGGCACGGAATAGCCCTCTCCCCTTCAGGGGAGAGGGTTGGGTGAGGGGGGACCGGGAGCGACGCTGGAAGCTCCTCAATCCCACCAACGACAACAGAAAAACAAGAACGGCGCCGGGCACCGCTCGGCACGAAGGTTGCTTTGCGAACTGCGGACTTGGGGGAATGCCGCGATGATGTGGGACTATATTCTGAAACTGGTGGTGCTGCTGCCGCTGGTGTGCGGGCTGATGATCGGCTCACTCTACCTGTGGCGCCGGCTCGAGAGCCGACTGCCGGGGCAGCAGGGTACGCGTCGCATCCAGCTGCGCGAAACGATGATCCTGGGGCCGGGGCTGAAGCTCGCGGTGATCGAGTTCGACGGGCAGAGCCTGCTCGTATCGGTCGCGCGCACCGGCGTCACCCTCGTCGAGCGGGGACGGCAATGAGCCCGAACGTTCGCCGCATCGGCACCGGGCCGAGCCTGTTTCGCGAAACCGCGCCGCGCCGCGCGCCCAGCGCCGGGCGCTGGCTGTTCGCGCTGCTCGCGGTCGCGCTGCTGCTGGTCGTCGCTTTCCCCGCCTTCGCCCAAACCGCGCCGGCGCTGAACCCGCCCCCCGCCCCGGCCCCGCCGGGCGTGGGCGACGCGATCGACCGCGCGCTGGGCGATCTGGGTGGCGGCAACGCGCCGCTCTCGCTCAGCTTGCAGATCCTCATCATCATGGGACTGCTCTCGATCCTGCCCGGCATCATCCTGATGATGACGAGCTTCACCCGGATCATCATCGTCCTCTCGCTGCTGCGCCAGGCGCTCGGCCTGCAACAGACCCCGCCCAATCAGGTGCTGATCGGCCTGTCGCTGTTCCTGTCGTTCTTCGTGATGGCGCCGACGCTCGATCGGATGAACCGCGAGGCGATCACCCCTTATGCCAACGGCCAGATCGGCGCGACGCAGATGATCCAGAAGGGCGGCGCGCCGCTCCACAGCTTCATGATGCGCCAGACGCGCAAGACCGACATCAAGCTGTTCGCCGACATGGCGAAATCGGGGCCGTACAAGACGACCGAGGAAGTCCCCTATTCGGTGCTGCTCCCCGCTTTCGTCACCAGCGAGCTGAAGACCGCCTTCCAGATCGGCTTCCTGATCTTCCTGCCGTTCCTGGTGCTCGATCTGATCGTCGCGACGGTGCTGATGTCGCTTGGCATGATGATGGTCTCGCCGACGATCATCGCGCTCCCCTTCAAGCTGCTGCTGTTCGTGCTGGTCGATGGCTGGGCGCTGACGATGGGCAGCCTTGCCGCCAGCTTCATGAGGTGATGCGATGGACGCGAGTTATTTTCTGTCGGTCGCGAACCAGGCCCTGTGGGTGCTGGCGCTCGCCACCGCGCCGATCCTGATCCCGGCGCTCGTCGCGGGGTTGATCCTCGGCATGATCCAGGCCGCCACCTCGATCAACGAGCAGACGCTGAGCTTCGTGCCCAAGCTCGCCGTGGTCGGCGTGTCGCTGGTGATCTTCGGCAGCCTGATCTTCGGGCTGCTGAGCGATTTCACCATCGGCATTTTCGAACGCATTCCCGATCTGGTGAAATAGCGATGCTCGGCTTCGGCCTGTCGATCGAACCGCAGCTCTGGGCGCTCATCTTCGTAATGGTGCGCATCGGGGCGGCGTTCACGGCGGCGCCGATCTTCGGCGCGGCGCCAGTGCCGCTGCCGGTGCGCATCACCCTGTCGGGGGCGATCGGCGTGCTGATCCTCGGCACCCACAAGATCGCGCCCCCGCCGCAGATTTTCGCTGTGGCCACCTTCCTGATGGTCGCCGCCGAGGCACTGGTGGGCCTGGCGATCGGCTTCGTGCTGCAGATCGCCTTCGCGGCGCCGCTGGTCGCGGGCGAATTGATCGGCAACTCGATGGGGATCGGCTTCGCCTCCGCGATCGATCCGCAGAATGGCCGATCCTCGCCCGCGCTCGGCCAGTTCCTGATGGTGCTGCTCACCCTGCTGTTCCTGTCGGTGAACGGCCACCTGATCCTGGTCGATACCTTGGCGCGCAGCTATGATGCGCTGCCGCCGGGACGCGCCTGGATCGCGCCCGAACAGCTGCGCGACATCGCCATGTTCGGCGGCTATATCTTCGCGGCGGGCTTCCTGCTCGCGCTGCCGGTCGGCTTTCTGCTGCTGTGCCTCAACCTGATCGTCGGGATGCTGTCGCGCGCCGCACCCGCGCTCAACCTGTTCGCGGTCGGCCTGCCGGTGAGCCTCGCGGTCGGCGTCATCGCGCTCGCGGTCAGCTTTCCGGCGATGGGTGACTATATGATCGTCATCGTCCGCGAGGGCCTTGCCGCCTCGGCCAAGCTGGTGCTGGGCTGATGGCCGAGCAGGAAGGCGACAAGACAGAAGCCCCGACAGCCAAGCGGCGTTCAGACGCCGCCAAGGAAGGCAATATCCTGCGCAGCCGCGATTTCGCGACCGCGCTCACCGTTCTCGCCGGCTGCGCCTGGATCGCGCTGTTCGGCCCGCAGCTGTTCGATGCCTGCCGCGCCCTCATGCGCGCCTCGTTGAGCTTTGGCGCTGCGGATGTCGCCGATTTCCAGCCGCTGCGCCCGCTCGCCGCCGCCGGCTGGCAGATCGCGCCGGCGATGATCGCGCTGTTCGTGATCGCGATGGTCGCCGCGATCGCGAGCCAGGCGGGGCTCGGTTCGCTGAGCTTCAACGCCAGCCTGCTCGCGCCCAAGCCCAACCGGCTCAACCCGCTGGAAGGCGTGAAGCGCATCTTCGGGCCGCAAGGCTGGATCGAGCTCGGCAAGTCGCTGCTCAAGGTGCTGCTGCTCGGTGTGATCGGCTGGTACGTGCTGCGCTCGATCGACAAGCAATCGGTGGGCCTCGTCTCCACCGATGTCCGCCAGAGCGTCGCCGCGCTCGGGACGATGCTGGTGCAGGTGCTGTTCGCCATGGCTGCCGGGCTGGTCGCGATCGCGCTGCTCGATGTGCCGCTGCAGATGTTCCAGCTGATGAACAAGCTGCGGATGACCAAGCAGGAAGTGAAGGACGAGCACAAGGAAACCGAGGGCAACCCGGAGGCCAAGGCCGCCCAACGCCAGCGGATGCACGCGATGGCCAAGCGCAACATGCGCAAGGCGGTGGCGGGCGCGCAGGTGGTGCTCACCAACCCCACCCATTTCGCGGTCGCGCTGCGCTATGAACGCGGCAAGGACCAGGTGCCGGTGGTGGTGGCCAAGGGCCGCGGCGTCACCGCGCTCGCGATCCGCGAGCTGGCGGCGGAAAACGACGTGCCCTGCCTCGAATATCCGATGCTCGCCCGCGCCGTTTATTACACCGCGCGCGAGGGGCAGGAGATTCGCGACGATCTGTACCAGGCGGTCGCGACCGTGCTCGCCTTCGTCTTCGGCCTCAACGCGCAAGCCGCGCCGCCGCCAATCGACGTGCCGCCGACCGCGCGCTTCGACGAGAATGGCCAGAAGCTGCGCGCAGCGGGCGTATAACAAAAGAAGGCCAGAGGTTCGCACCGAAAAATATCGTTGCGCCAGTTAGGATATGTTGTAACATCGTCTAGCCGCGACGCACGGCGGCAGAAGGAGAGGTTGCATGGCCTACACATCCGGCCCCGCCATCCGTCCCGACGGGCTCGGCCTCGCCGCCGGCGCGACATTGCTGGCGCTGAGCACGATCTGGCTCGCCGCGCCGAACATCGTCGCGACCCTGCCCAAGCCGACGACGATCACACTCTATCCCGTCGCCGACCCGCCGCCCCCGCCCAAGCCGCAGTCACAACCGCAGCGGCGCCAAGCCGCAACGCAAGCACAGCGCGATACGCACATCACGAAAGTGCCGCCCCTGGTCGAAACGCCGACCGAGGTCAGCGACACGCGGCAAGTCACAGACCCTATCGGGCCGATCGAGCCCGTTGCAGGGTCCGGCACCGGCGGCGCCGGCACTGTGGAAATTACCCCGCCCAAGCCCCCGCTGCTGGTGCCGCCCCGGATCGACCCGCGCTATGCGGCGAGCTTCCAGCCCGATTACCCGGCGGGCGAAATCCGGCTCGGCCGCGAGGGGATCGTGGTCGTCCGCGTGCTGATCGGCACCGATGGGCGGGTGAAGGCGCTCGAGCCGGTTAGCGCGACGAGCGACGATTTCCTCGCCGCCACCCGCCGCCGCGCGCTTACCAGCTGGCGCTTCCAGCCGGCGACGCGCGACGGCGTGGCGTATGAGGAATGGAAGCAGATGCGGGTGACGTTCAATTTGAAGGACGAATAAGCCCCGCCCAGTGCCTGACCCACCCCCACCCCTCCCTTTCAGGGAGGGGCTTCAGGGTGTCCGGATAAATCTCCCCTCCCTTTCAGGGAGGGGCCGGGGGTGGGTGGATGCTCGGTCCTGCCCAGCGATCAGGCGGGCATCGCCGCCATCGCCTCGCTGATCGTCGTCACCACCGCGAGCAGCGGTTCGGCCTCCTCGCACTTGCCGGCGCACTGATCGGCCTGCGCCTTCATCTTCGCCAGCACCGCCTCGGCCTTGGGGCGGTCACCAAGCTTGGCATAGGCGACGCCCAGATCCTGCTGCGCGATCAGGAATTCGGGGGCGAGCTTCTCCGCCCGCTCCAGCATCCGCCGCGCGCCCTTGGCGTCGCCCAGGCGCAGCCGCGAGGCGCCCGCATAGTAATAGAGCAGCCCCGGTTGGCTGCTATAGGGGATCACGTCCTCGAACGCGCGCCCTGCCTCGCGATAGCGGCCGTCGCCATAGGCGGCGAGCCCCTGCTCATAGCGCTTCTGCGGGTCGATCGACGGACCACCGCCGACGCTCGGCACCCCAGAAGCAGCATAGCTGCCCCCGCCGCTTACACCCGAGGGCGAGCAATTGGCGCGAGCGGTATTGGGCAGGCTGGCGGCGGCGAGCCCGCCGGTCACGCCGAGCAAGGCAACAAGGTTGATCGGTTTGGTCATGGCTGTTCCCCGAATTCCGGCGGGCACGCGGCCCGCGATCTTGGCGAGCGCCTTCAGCCATCCCTGCCCCGGCGCCTTCCCGACTACGCTGGAACAAACGCCCTGGTTACACCGCCTCGGCGAGCAGCAGCTGCAGATCGACTGCGGTGCGGCTCAACTGCTCGTGATCGCGATCCTCCCCGCCGATGCCCGTCGCCAGAACGGCATCGCGCCTCTCCAGGATCGACGCGATTTTGGGGCGGCAGAGATGCACCGCGGCGGTCAACCATTCGCCAGCCAGCGGATCGACCGGCGCGTCGCGCAGATCGAACTTGTCGAGCGATTCGAGCACCGCCGGCGCGGGATAGAGCCACTCGTCGGTCGCCCAGCGATTGAGCGTGAACAGGGCGGTCGGCAGGCCAGTCACCGAAATCGCCATCGCGGCGATGTGGACGATGTCGTCCGGCATGGGCACGCGCTCGGTCGGGCCGCGCAGCGGCATCGCCCCGGCTGGCATGGCGGCCACCGGCAGGAAGAAGTGGAAATGGCCATGCTCGCCCGGTTCGGCATCGGCATTGGGGTGGGCATGATAGAAAGCGCGCGCGCCGGTGCCGGGGGAAATTATGTCCCCCACGGGATAACGGTCCCACAAATGCATTGGCACGCCTTCAGGCAGGATACGGCGCATCAGGGGACGGCCCTCGGCCGCCATGGCGATCGTGGCCCGGGAAAGGGCGTCGGCGGCTGCAAGCCGCGTGGTGAGGGGTCTTTTCATCCCGTGCCCTTCGAGCGCGTTCGGCGGACGGTTACAGCTAATTCGCTTCCCCGTACTTTCCCCATATGTGGGCAGCGACTATGTTGGCGCGATGCGTTTCTTCGCCCGTTTCTCGCCGATCGCGGCCCTGGCCGACCTTCGCGCCTTCTTCGCCGCGCGCAAGCGCCATGAGCTGTGGTTCTTCGCCTGCTCGGCGGCGCTGACCGCCGGGATTATCCTGGCCCTGATCAAGGACGCATCGGAATTCAAGCGGCCCTACACGCCCAACATCATCTATGTAGAGCAATGGCCCGCGACCCGCACCGATGACGAAATCCGCGCCCAGCAGAAGATCGATCAGGCGAAGAAACATGCCGAGCTGGCGCGGATCGAGGCGCTGAAGAAAAAGCGCCAGGCCAGCTTCAAGAAGGTTGATGACGCGCTGAAACGATGGGGGATTTAGACGCAGCGTTCATGGGCGCGGCGCTCGCGCTGAGTGAACGGACGCGCGGGCGAACCGCGCCCAACCCCAATGTCGGCTGCGTGATCGTGCGCGAGGGCCGCGTCGTCGGGCGCGGCTGGACCCAGCCCGGCGGGCGCCCCCACGCTGAAGCGATGGCGCTCGGCCAGGCCGGAGCGGCGGCGCGCGGCGGCACCGCTTACGTGACGCTGGAACCCTGCGCCCATGTCTCGGCGCGCGGGCCGGCCTGCGCCGAGCTGCTGATCGCCGCCGGGGTGACGCGCGTGGTGGCGGCGCTCGGCGATCCCGACCCACGGACCAATGGCGAGGGGTTCGCCCGGCTCGCGGAAGCAGGCGTCGCGGTCGACCAGGACGTGCGCGCGGCGGAAGCGCGGGCGGCGATGGCCGGCTTTCTCGCTCGCCGCGCGCTCGGCCGGCCGATGGTGACGCTGAAGCTCGCGCTGTCGCTCGACGGGATGATCGCGCGCGCCGATGGCGAGAGCCAGTGGATCACCGGGGCGGAGGCGCGCGCCCACACGCATCTCGAACGCAGCCGGCACGAGGCGATCCTGGTCGGGCGCGGGACGTTCGAGGCCGACGCGCCCCGGCTCGACGTGCGGCTGCCGGGGCTCGAGGCGCGCAGCCCGCGGCGGTTGCTCCTCTCTTCCACCGCCGCCGCGCCGGGCTGGGAACAGCTGCGCGCGCCCGCCGCGATCGCCGACCTCGCGGGCGTCGATCATCTGTTTGTCGAAGGCGGCGCCGGCGCGGCGAGCGCCTTCCTCGCGGCGGATCTGGTCGATCGCCTGTTGCTCTATCGCGCCCCGATCCTGATCGGCGCGGGTCGCCCGGCGCTGGGCGACATTGGCCTGGACAGCCTGGCCGAAGCGCATGGCCGCTGGCGGCTTGCCGATGCCCGCCGGCTCGGCCAAGACAGGCTGGAAGTGTATCACCGCATCCGCTGAGGAGCCTGCATGTTCACCGGCATCATCACCGATATCGGCACCATCACGGCGAGTGAGGATCGGGGCGACCACCGCGTGACGGTGCGCACCGGCTTCGATACCGACGGCATCGATCTGGGCGCCTCGATCGCCTGTTCGGGCGCATGCATGACGGTGGTGGAAAAAGGGCCGGGCTGGTTCGCGGTCGATGTGTCGGCCGAATCGATCCGGCGGACCGCGCCGGGCATGTGGGAGGCCGGGCGGCGGCTCAACCTGGAACGGGCGATGAAATTGGGCGAGGAGTTGGGTGGCCATATCGTCACCGGCCATGTCGATGGCATCGCGACCGTGGTCGGCATCTGCCCCGAGGGCGACTCGCGCCGCATCGGCTTCGCGGTGGACGCCTCGCTCGCCCCCTATCTCGCGCCCAAGGGTTCGGTGACGGTGGACGGCGTGTCGCTTACGGTCAACGAAGTCGCCGATCAGGCCGACGGCATTACCCATTTCGCGATCAACCTCATTCCCCATACCCAGCACGCGACGACACTCGGCGGACTTACCGAGGGCGCTGCGGTTAATATCGAGATCGACGTGCTCGCCCGCTATCTCGGTCGGATGGAGGCTTATCGCAAAACACACATGAATGTGTGATCGCCAGCTTGAAATCACATTGTGATGTGATTATTCAGGCCGCATGAGCACACTCCTGATCGACCGCGTTCGCCGCCTCGTCACCGACGGGGGAATGTCACGCTCCGGCCTGGCCCGCGCCGCCGGACTCCATGCCAACACCCTGCGCGAGATCGACTCGCCCGAGTGGAACCCCACTGCTGAGACGCTGCGCAAGCTTGAGACTTTCCTGTTCGCCAACGACGACGCCGATGTCGTCGTGCCGATCGAGGAAATCATCGAGGAAGCGCGCAACGGCCGCATGTTCATCCTGGTCGACGACGAAGACCGCGAGAATGAGGGCGATCTCGTCATCCCCGCGCAAATGGCGACGCCCGCGGCGATCAACTTCATGGCGACCCACGGCCGCGGGCTGATCTGCCTGGCGATGACCCGCGCCCGCGTCGATCAGCTCGGGCTCGATCTGATGAGCCGCAACAACGGCACCCGCCATTCGACCGCCTTCACCGTCTCGATCGAGGCGAAGGACGGGGTGACGACGGGTATCTCCGCGCATGACCGCGCGCGCACCATCGCGGTCGCGATCGACGCATCCAAGGGCAAGGACGAGATCGTGACGCCCGGCCATGTCTTCCCGCTGGTCGCGCGCGACGGCGGGGTGCTGGTGCGCGCGGGGCATACCGAGGCGGCGGTCGATGTCTCGCGCCTCGCCGGGCTCAACCCCTCGGGGGTGATCTGCGAGATCATGCGTGACGACGGCACGATGGCGCGGATGGACGATCTGATCCCCTTCGCCCAGGCGCACGGGCTGAAGATCGGCACGATCCGCGACCTGATCGCCTATCGCCGCAAGCATGACCATCTGATCGAGAAGACCGCCGAAATCAGCTTCACCAGCCGCTGGGGCGGCGAATGGCGGGCGATGACCTTCCGTAACAAGGCGACCGGCGACGAGCTGATCACGCTGCAAAAGGGCAAGGTGGACGCGGCCAAGCCGACCTTGGTGCGGATGCACACCATGTCGATGTTCGTCGACGTGTTCGGCGAGGAATCCGAACGCGCCGGGCTGCTCTCGCACTCGATGGAGCTGATCGCCGAGCATGGCTCGGGCGTGATCGTGGTGATCAACAAGCCCATGCCCGGCCTCGTCTCGCGCTTCATCCAGCTCCGGCACGAGGGCAAGGGCGCGGGCGATCCGCAGGTCGAAGAGCTGCGCGACTACGGCATCGGCGCGCAGATCCTGGCGGAACTCGGCGTGCAGGACATGGTGCTGCTGACCAACACGCACCACACGCTGGTCGGGCTGGAGGGGTACGGCCTGTCGATCGTCGGCGAACGGCCAATCCCGTGCACGTCGGGGGAGTGACTCCGCTCCCTCCCATGAACGGTAAGAATTTTTGTAGGGAAGAAGCATGGCTCGCATCCTGATCGTCGAAGCGCGTTTCTATGAGCATCTGAACGACATGCTGCTCGCCGGCGCCCGCGCCGCGATCGAGGCGGCGGGGCACGCGCATGAGACGATCACTGTCCCCGGCGCGCTCGAAGTGCCCGGCGCGATCGCCTTCGCCTCCGAAAGCGGGCGGTACGACGCTTATGTCGGCATCGGCGTGGTGATCCGCGGCGAGACCTATCATTTCGAGATCGTCGCCGGCGAAAGCGCGCGCGGGCTGATGGCGCTCAGCATGGATGGCCTGGCGATCGGCAACGGCATCCTGACCACCGAGAACGAAGAACAGGCGCTCGTCCGCGCCGACCCGGCGCGGAAGGACAAGGGCGGCGAGGCGGCCAAGGCGGCGCTGGCGATGCTCGCGCTCAAGAGCCGCTTCGGGTGAGCGGCCCGGTCCTCACGACTGAACGGCTGGTGCTACGCCTGCCCGAGGCGGGCGACCTTGACGGCTTCGCCACCTTCGCCGCCGACGCCGAGACGATGCGGCATCTGGGCGGGGTGAAGACGCGCAGCGAAGTGTGGCGATCGCTCTGCGAAATGCGTGGCGCGTGGGAAATTCGTGGCTTCGCGATGTTTTCGGTGATCGAGCGCGCTACCGGGCGCTGGGTGGGGCGGATCGGCCCGTGGCAGCCCGAGGGGTGGCCAGGGACCGAGGTCGGCTGGGGCGTGCTGCCCGAGTTCGCCGGGCGCGGCTATGCTTATGAGGCGGCGGTCGCGGCGATGGACTATGCGGTCGAGGTGCTGGGGTGGGACGACATTTGCCACACGATCGCGCCCGACAATCACCGCTCGATCGCGCTGGCGGAGCGGCTCGGCTCGGTCAATCGCGGGCCGACCCAGTTGCCGCCGCCGCTGGAAGCCTTTCCGGTCGATAATTGGGGGCAGAGCACGGAAGCCTGGCGCGCGCGGCGGGGGTGAGCGCCCGCCTTCGCTTACCCCTCCTCCCCTTCAGGGGAGGAGGTTGGGAGGTGGGGGGTGCCGGACGCGCCGCTGATTGACCGCCCCTCCCCCAAGGGAGGCGCTTTCAACCCCTAGAGCGAGCGCCCGATCAGTTCCTTCATGATCTCGTTGGTGCCGCCGTAAATCCGGCTGACCCGCGCCGCGCGCCACATGCGGGCGATGGGATATTCGTTCATATAGCCCGCGCCGCCATGCAGCTGCAGGCACTTGTCCATCACTTCCCATTGCAGCTCGGTGTGCCACAGCTTGGCCGCCGCGCCCTCGGTCGCGGTCAGTTCGCCCGCGAGGTGGCGCTTGATCGCCCAATCGAGATGCGCCCAGCCGACCTGCAGCTTGGCTTTCAGATCGGCGAGTACGAAGCGGGTGTTCTGGAAATCGAACACCATTCCCGCGAATGCCTTGCGCGTCTTGGTGAACTCGACCGTCTCGTCGAACGCCTTTTGCGCGCTCGCCTGGGTGCCGACCGCGATCGAGAGCCGCTCCTGCGGCAGCTGGCTCATCAGATAGATGAAGCCCATCCCCTCCTGCCCCAGGCAGTTGGTCATCGGCACGCGGACATCCTCGAAGAACAGCTCGCTGGTGTCGGCGGCGTCCTGGCCGATCTTGTCGAGCTTGCGCCCGCGCTGGAAGCCCTCGCGATCGCTTTCGACCAGGATGATCGACATACCCTTGTACGCCGGCTTGGCGTCGGGATCGGTCTTGGCGACGACCAGGATCAGGTCGGCATTCTGGCCGTTGGTGATGTAGGTCTTGCTGCCATTGATGACGTAGTGGTTGCCGTCCTTCACCGCGCTGGTGCGGATCGACTGGAGGTCGCTGCCGGTGCCCGGCTCGGTCATCGCGATCGCGGTGATCGTCTCGCCGCTCACCAGGCGGGGCAGCCACTGCGCCTTCTGCTCTTCCGAACCATAGGCGACCAGATAGTCGCAAACGATATCCGATTGCAGCGTGAAGCCGGCGGGAACGCCGAGATACGCCATCTCTTCATTGACGATCGCGTTATAGCCGAAATCGAGGCCCAGGCCGCCATAGGCCTCGGGCACCGTCGGGCACAGCATCCCAACCTCGCCCGCCTGGCGCCAGAACGCCTTGGGGACCAGCCGGTCCTTCTCCCACTGGTTCACATTGGGCACGCCTTCCTTCAGCAGGAACTGGCGGACGGTCTGGCGGAAGGCCTGGTGATCCTCGTTATAGGCGAAGCGCCCGGGCAGCGTGTCGAGCATCTCTCTCTCCCTGATTATCTGGTTGCGCCAAGCTTGTGGGGTGGGGCCGGGCAGGTCAACCCCGCTTGTCGAGCCCCCCGCTCCGGGTCTAGTCCCGGACGAAAGACCAACGGGAGAGCGACACGATGAAACTGGCCAGCCTGAGGGGCGGACGCGATGGGCGGCTCGTCGTCGTCTCGAACGATCTCGCCTGGTATGCCGATGCTGCCCACATCGCCCCCACGCTCCAGGCCGCGCTCGACGATTGGGATCGCATCGCGCCCTCGCTCGAGGCGCTGGCGACCGATCTCGAGCACCAGGCGATCCCGCTCGAACGCTTTCACGAGCATGACGCCGCCGCGCCGCTGCCGCGCGCTTATCAATGGGCGGATGGCTCGGCCTACGTGAACCATGTCGCGCTCGTCCGGCAGGCGCGCGGGGCGGAGATGCCGGAGAGCTTCTGGCATGATCCGCTGATGTACCAGGGCGGGTCGGACGGGTTTCTGGGGCCGCGCGATCCGATCCCGCTGAAGGACGAGGCCTGGGGCTGCGACCTGGAGGCCGAGGTCGTCGTGGTGACGGGCGACGTGCCGATGGGCGTCTCGCGCGAAGAGGCGCTGGGGCTGATCCGTCTCGTCGGCCTCACCAACGATGTGAGCTTGCGCAACCTGATCCCCGGCGAGCTGGCCAAGGGCTTCGGCTTTTTCCAGTCGAAGCCGGCGAGCGCCTTTTCGCCGGTGTTCGTGACGCCGCAAGCGCTAGGCGACTGGTGGCAGGGGGGCAGGCTCCACCGCCGGCTGTGCGTCGATCTGAACGGCGTGCCTTTCGGCCGCGCGCAGGCGGGCGAGGACATGACCTTCGATTTCGGCACGCTGATCGCGCACGCCGCCAAGACCCGCGCGCTGGGCGCGGGGACGATCATCGGCTCGGGCACCGTATCTAACCGCGACGCGGCGGGCGGCCCGGGCAAGCCGATCGCCCAAGGCGGGGTCGGCTATTCGTGCCTCGCCGAGGTCCGCACCGTCGAGACGATCGAGGGTGGCAAACCGGTCACGCCCTTCCTGAAAGCGGGCGACACGGTGCGCATCTGGGCCGAGGACGATAGGCACCACAGCATCTTCGGCGCGATCGAGCAGCAGGTAATCGGAGTATAGCCATACCCAAAGTGCTTGCTGTAGCGGGCGCGACATTTAGCATACGGACAAAGACCCAAGGATAGGAGAGCCGCCATGATCGAGGCCAAACGCACGCCCGACGACCGTTTCGCCAACCTTCCCGGCTTTCCCTATCCGCCGCATTATGTCGACGACCTGCCCGGTTATCAGGGCCTGCGCGGCGCCTATATCGACGAAGGCCCGCGCGATGCCGCGCAGACTTTCCTCTGCCTGCACGGTGAGCCGAGCTGGAGCTATCTCTACCGGCGGATGATCCCGGTGTTCCTGGAAAGCGGCGCGCGGGTGGTGGCGCCCGATTTTCTGGGCTTTGGCCGGTCAGACAAGCCGGTGAACCAGAGCGATTACAGCTTCCACTTCCACCGCGACTGGCTGATCGCGCTGATCGAGCGGCTCGATCTCACCAACATCACCTTGGTGGTGCAGGATTGGGGCGGGCTGATCGGGCTGACCTTGCCGGTGCATGAGGGGATGCGCGCGCGGATCGCGCGGCTGATCGTGATGAACACCGGGCTCGCCACCGGCCAATCACCGGGGCCGGGCTTCTTGATGTGGAAGGCCTATGCGCTCTCGACTCCCGATCTGCCGATCGGCGCGCTGATCGCGCGCGGCACGCCGCACCTGACACCCGATGAAATCGCCGCGTACGACGCGCCCTTCCCCGATGCGAGCTACAAGGCGGGCGCGCAGGTCTGGCCGGCGCTGGTGCCGGTCGAGCCGGACATGCCGGGCGCCGCGGAATCGCGCGCGGCGGCCGATTTCTGGTCAAACCACTGGTCCGGCCCCACCTTCATGGCGGTGGGTGACGCCGATCCGGTGCTCGGCCCGCCACAGATGGCGGCGCTGCGCGAGCGCATCCGCGGCTGCCCCGAGCCGCTGATGATCGCCGGCGGTGGCCATTTCGTGCAGGAATGGGGCGAGGAGATCGCCCGCGCCGCGCTCGCCCATTTCGGCGGGCGCTGACCGCACTTCAGTCCGCCGGGTCCATCCCGCCGGCGAAATGTGCGAGAATGTCTGCTCGGATCGCGTTCCAATCGCCGATCCGCCAGCGCGACGGCACCTCGATGCCGATGATCGGATCCTGCTCGGGCGAGATCCGGCGCAGCGGCAGCAATTGCTTGGTCATCACGCAGAAGAAGGGACAGACGGCGGGCGCGAGCGGGTTCTCCTCGGGCTCGTCGAGCACCACCGCCAGCCGCTCGCTCTGCAGGCGCACCATCGATCCGACCGGGAAAATGCCGATCATGCCCGTGAACGCGCGCAACACTTCGGGATCGAAATGGTGTGGGCGTTCGGCCATATATTCGATCGCCTCGGCCGGTGACCAGCACGCCTTATAGGGCCGCGGCGAGGTGACCGCGTCATACACATCGCAGATCGCCGCCATCCGCGCCGCGAGCGACACATTGTTGCCCGAGCGGCGATCGGGATAGCCCGACCCGTCAAGCCGTTCATGATGATGCAGGCACACATCGAGCACCACCGCCGGCAGCGCCTGCTCGCTGCTCGTCAGGATGTCGTGCCCCAGCTGGCAGTGCTGGTGCATCACGCTCTGCTCCTGCGCCGTCAGCGCGCCGGGCTTGTCGAGCAGCGTCGTCGGCAGCCGGGCCTTGCCGACATCGTGGAGCAGCCCGGCGAGCCCGATATCGTGATGCTGATCGGTCGGCAGCTTCAGGCGCCGCGCGAGCTCGATCATCAGCCCGCACACCGCGACCGTATGGAGATAGGTATATTCGTGCCGGTCCTTGATCCGCGTCACCCCCAGGATCGCGGCGGGATGGCGCTCGACCGAGGCGGTGATCGCGGTGACGAGCGGCCACAGCGCCTCGACGTTCAGGTTATGGCCGAAGCGCACGTCGTCGAACGCCGAAACGATCTGGGTCTTCGCCGCCGAGACGATGTCGCGCGCGCGCTTGCGCTCCTGGGCCAGGCTGGCGCGGCGAGCTTGCAGGTGCAGCTGCGGGCGTGCCGGGGCGGGCGCCGCCGCCGGCACCACCTTGCGCCCGGTATCACCCGGGCCGCGCCAATCGCCCATGAATAAGCCGCTGCCTGAATCGTCGAAGCGATTCCGTGCGTCCATGCTCTGCCCCTTCACCCGTGCCGGCACGATGACCGCCTTGATCTTCCTCTTGCCCGCCAAACCCTTAACATTGGGTAGTAACCTTGGGCGCGATCAACCCATTGTCGGCACGAAACGGGTGGCGCTCGCGCCAGGCGCAATCCGCCATGCAAACAGTTTAGTTACTCAAACGAGCAATATTCTTACATCGAAGCGACTGGAACATCCGGGTAACGATGGAGGCCGCGAAGCGGATTTTGGACGCGACCGCCAGCCCCTTAGTCGGACTTGGCGCCTTGATCCTGGTGATCGAGATGGTTCGCCTCTAGCGAACGACGCCGCCCCTGGGCGTACCCCGTCGACGGGCGAGACGGCGCGCGAATACGGTAGATTTACGGATGGGGCGCCGCGGCTGCACCGTCGCGCTGATCGATCGCTTTCGTACCGATCGGATCCGCTCCGCGAAAACCCGCCGCCGCAAAGCATGTCACTGCCAGATGCGCGGTGACGTTCGACGCGGTCCGGAACATGTCCGACAGGGGATCGACCGCGATGAATACCGGCAACATGCCAAGCGGCGCGCCAAGCGCCACCGCGACCGGGCCGGAGGCAGCATACATCGTCACTTGCCCCGGCACCCCCAGGATCGCGAGCGACGCCAGCATCGCGACCGGTACCGCCATCGCGATCTGCACCGCGTCGACCGGCGTGCCGCTGAGCCACGCCAGCGCGAGCCCGACCGAGATTCCGTGTGACGGACCGGTGATCTTGAACACGGACACCGCCAGCGGCAGCGCGACCGTGGCATCCCGCTCGGAAATCCCCAGCTGCCGCGCCGCCGCGAGCGTCGTCGGCAACGTGGCGAGCGACGATTGGGTGCCCGCCGCGATCAGCTGTGGCGGCAACGCCGCGCGCACGAAGGCGACCAGCCCAACGCCCCCCAGCGTCGCCGCGAACAGCGTGCTCAGCGTGATCAGCACCAGCGACAATATCAGCGAGATTGCGAGAAAATAGCCGAGCGCCACCACCGCCGCCCAGCCCACCGTCGCGCCGAGATTGATGCCGAGCATCAGCACCCCCAGCGGTGCGAGACGCAGCACCGCGCCGACGATCAGGATCATCGCTTCGGCGAGGGTGCGCAGCGGCGCCAGCAAGCCGCCGGCCCGCGCCGGCTCCATCGCCCCCAGCGCCGCCCCCAGCGCCGCCGCGAAGATCACCAGTGGGACGATCGCGCCAGCCGCCGCCGCCGCGACGATATTGGCCGGGATCATGCCGCGCAGCCCGGCCAAAGCACCCACGGGCGTGGCCGGCGCCGCCTCTCCCGAGGCGTGGGCGAGAGCGCCAATCGCCCGGGCATCGATGGGGCTGAGCGCGAGCAGGGGCGGCACGATCAACCCCGCGCTTGCCCCGGCGAGCGTGAGCAGCGCGACGATCGCCACGCCCAGACGCCAGCCGAGCGCGCCAGCCTCCGCCCCGCGCGACCACAGGTCGGCGACACCCGTCGTCACAAGCGCGAAGACCAGCGGCAGGATCGTCATGCGCAGAAGATCGAGCCAGATGCCGCCGATCGCGTTGGCGCCCTGCACGAGCACGGCGTTGCCTTGCAGCACCAATCCGCTGAAAAAGCCGATCGCCAGCGCGAGCAGCACCAATTGTGGGCGCGATCGGGCGGTCAGCTTCGCGCCCTTGCTTTTCATTCCGGCCTCCCAACGACCGGGATGTGATAGCCCCTGCGACCGTCGGGTCAAGCAGCGCGCCCGCCCCGGCTCAGCCGCCGAGCGCGGTTTTCACCTTCTGGAAGAAGCCGGTCGATTGCGGGTGTTCCTGCCCGGTTTCGGTGGCACGGAACGCCTCAAGCAGTTCGCGCTGCTTGGCGGAGAGCCGCGTCGGTGTCTCGACCTCGATCCGCACCACCAGATCGCCGCGCCCGCGCCCCTGCAGCACCGGCATCCCCGCGCCGCGCAGCCGCAGCTCCCGCCCAGACTGGGTACCGGCGGCGACGCGAAGCTCGTGCTTCTCGCCGTCCAGCCCGGGCAACGCGATCGTCCCGCCAAGCGCGGCGGTGGTGAAGCTGATCGGTGCGCGCGCGAACAACGTCGTGCCCTCGCGCTCGAAGATGCCGTGGCGCGCGACATGGAGGAAGATATACAGGTCACCCGGCGGCGCGCCACGCAGCCCGGCTTCGCCCTCGCCGCTCAGCCGCACCCGCGTGCCCTCGTCCACCCCGGGCGGGATGGTGACGGTGAGGGTCTTGGTCTTGTCGATCCGCCCCTCGCCCCGGCAGCTCGGGCAGGGATCGGCGATCACCTGCCCGGCACCGTGACAGCTGGGGCAGGTCCGTTCGACGACGAAAAAGCCCTGCTGCGCGCGAACCTTGCCCATCCCGCCGCAGGTGCCGCATGCGCGCGCGCCGGTGCCGCTCCGCGCGCCCGAGCCGTGGCAGACGCCGCAGCTGGCGGCGACATCGATGGTGATTTCGGTCGCCTTGCCGTGAAAGGCGTCTTCCAGGCTGATTTCCATGTCGTAGCGCAGATCGGCGCCGCGCTGGGGCGAGGCCCGCCCGCGCCCGCCGCCGCCCATGAACTCGCCGAAGATATTCTCGAAGATGTCGCTGCACGCGCCGAAATCGGCCGCACCCGGCCCGCCCTGCGCGTTCTTGAAGGCGGCATGGCCGAAGCGATCATAGGCGGCGCGCTTCTGCGGGTCCTTCAGGCAATCATAGGCCTCGTTGATCGCCTTGAAGCGTGCCTCGGCCTCGCCATCGCCCGGGTTGCGATCGGGATGCCAGCGCATCGCGAGCTTGCGATAGGCGCTTTTCAGCGTCGCATCATCGGCGCCGCGCTCGCACTGGAGAAGCTCGTAATAATCGACTTCGGTGGTCATTTCACCGTCCCGCCCCACCGCAACCACAACAGGGGGCCCAGACCGCCGCCGCGACGGGCGGTGGTCCAGGCCTTGCTATCGTCGAAGGCGCGCTGGGCATGCACCCAGTTACGCCTTGCTGTCGTCCACTTCCGAAAATTCGGCGTCGACCACGTCCTCGGCCTTCGCCTCTTCGGCGGGCGCCGCGCCGGGGCTCGCCTGCGCCTGCTGTTCCTTTTCGTAGATCGCCTGGCCTAGCTTCATCGCCGCCTGCTGCAGCGCGCCCGATTTGTCGCGCATCGCCTGCGGATCGCCGGACTCTATCGCCTTCTTGGTATCGGCGACGGCGTTCTCAATCTCCGCCTTTAGGGCGCTATCGACCTTGTCGCCATGCTCGACCAGCTGGCGCTCGATCTGGTGGACCAGGCTATCGGCGGTGTTCTTGGCTTCCGCCGCCTCGCGGCGCTTCTTGTCTTCCTCGGCGAAGCGCTCGGCGTCCTTCACCATTTGCTCGATGTCGCCGTCCGAGAGCCCGCCCGAGGCCTGGATGCGGATCTGCTGTTCCTTGCCGGTGCCCTTGTCCTTGGCCGACACGTTGACGATGCCGTTCGCGTCGATGTCGAACGTCACCTCGATCTGCGGCACGCCGCGCGGCGCCGGCGGGATGCCGACCAGATCGAACTGGCCGAGCAGCTTGTTGTCCGCCGCCATCTCGCGCTCGCCCTGGAAGACGCGGATCGTGACGGCCTGCTGATTATCGTCAGCGGTCGAGTAGATTTGCGACTTCTTGGTCGGGATCGTCGTGTTGCGATCGATCATGCGGGTGAACACGCCGCCCAGCGTCTCGATGCCGAGCGACAGCGGCGTCACGTCGAGCAGCAGCACGTCCTTCACGTCGCCCTGCAGCACGCCCGCCTGGATCGCCGCGCCCATCGCGACGACTTCATCGGGGTTGACGCCCGAATGCGGCTCCTTGCCGAAAAAGTCCTTCACCACCTGGCGGACCTTGGGCATCCGCGTCATGCCGCCGACGAGGACGACCTCGTCGACCTGGCTCGCCTTCACGCCCGCATCGGCGAGCGCCTTGCGGCACGGCTCGAGCGTGCGCTGGATCAGATCATCGACCAGCCGCTCGAGATCGGCGCGGCTGACATTCTTCACCAGATGCTTCGGCCCGTTCTGGTCGGCGGTGATGAAGGGCAGGTTGACTTCGGTGGTCTGCGCCGAGCTGAGCTCGATCTTCGCCTTTTCGGCGGCTTCCTTCAGCCGCTGCAGCGCGAGCTTGTCCTTGGTGAGGTCGATCCCTTCGGCCTTCTTGAAGTCTTCGGCCAGGAAGTTCAGCAGCTTGTTGTCGAAATCCTCGCCGCCCAGGAAGGTGTCGCCATTGGTGGCCTTCACCTCGAACACGCCGTCGCCGATTTCCAGGATGGAAATGTCGAACGTACCGCCGCCCAGGTCATAGACGGCGATCGTCTTGCCGTCCTGCTTCTCCAGGCCATAAGCGAGCGCCGCCGCGGTCGGCTCGTTGATGATGCGCAGCACTTCAAGGCCCGCGATCTGCCCGGCGTCCTTGGTCGCCTGGCGCTGCGCGTCGTTGAAGTAAGCGGGCACCGTGATCACCGCCTGGGTGACCGGCTCGCCGAGATAATTCTCGGCGGTTTCCTTCATCTTCTGGAGCGTGAAGGCCGAGATCTGCGAGGGGCTGTAATCCTTGCCGCCCGCCTCGACCCAGGCGTCGCCATTGCTGCCGCGCACGATCTTGTACGGCACCAGTTCGGTGTCGCGCTTGGTGACGGGATCGTCATAGCGGCGGCCGATCAGCCGCTTCACCGCGAATACCGTATTGTCGGGATTGGTCACCGCCTGGCGCTTGGCCGGCTGGCCGATCAGCCGCTCGCCATCCTTGGCGAAAGCGACGATCGACGGGGTGGTGCGCGCACCCTCGACATTCTCGATCACCTTGGGCTTGCCGCCTTCCATCACGGCAACGCACGAATTGGTGGTGCCCAAGTCGATACCGATTACTTTACCCATGGTCCTCTATCGGCCCCCACCCACAAAAAACACTAGCCTGATGCGCCCCGCGCCCCCAAGCGCAGCACAGCAACGTCTGCGGATATAGGCGGGCTTTTGCTTGCCGCAAGATTGCTTGGTTTCTACAAAATGGCGGTTGGTTCCAGATGGAGAATAGCTCGATGATCCGCGCCCTCGCCCGCCCCGCGCTGCTTGGCGCCGCGCTGCTCGCCACCGGGCTCGCCGGTTGCGGCGAGGCGCCAGTGCTGCGGGTGGACCATGCCTATGTCCGGCTGAGCGCGGTGAAGGGCAATCCGAGTGCCGCCTATTTCACCGTCCATGGCGGCCCCGCGGCGACGCGGCTGCTGAGCGTTACCTCGCCCTTCGTCGTCAAGAGCGAGCTGCATGCCTCGATGCAGCATAACGGCGCGGCGATGATGATGCCCGAACGCGCGATCGACGTGCCCGCCAAGGCCGAGCTTACCTTTGCGCCGGGTGGCCGCCACGCAATGTTCTATGACGTGAACGAGAGCGTGAAACCCGGCGGCCGCATCCCGCTGGTATTCACCTTCGCCGACAATAGCCGGATCGAGGTGACCGCGCCGGTGATCGCCGCGGGCGACTCCGCGCCCAAGGAATAACGCCGCCCAAAACCGCTTGCGCGATCCCCGCCCCCGCGCGACAAATCGCGCCGACTTGGGGGAGGATGATCACGATGCTTCGCACCGCTTTCGCGCTGCTGCTCGCCGGCTGCGCGTTGCCGCTCGCCGCGCAGGAGGCGCCGACGCGCGTCTTCACCGGCGGCGATTTGTTCAACCTTGAACAGGCGGCCGATCCGCAGATCAGCCCCGATGGCCGCGCCATCGCCTATGTCCGCCGCACCGGCGACATCATGGCTGATCGCATGGCGAGCGCGATCTGGCTGATCGACGCCGCCACCGGGGCGCAGACCCCGCTTGCCGCGACCGGCGCCAGCCCGCGCTGGTCGCCCGACGGCACCCGCCTCGCTTATGTCGCCGCCGAGCCGGGCCAGGCGCCACAGCTCTATGTCCGCTGGTTGGCGAGCGGGGCGACGACCCGCGTCACCGGCCTGCCCGACAGCCCCGATGCGATCACCTGGTCCCCGGATGGCCGCCAGATCGCCTATACGATGCGCGTGCCGGGCGAGGGGCTGAGCCTGGGCAAGGCGCCGTCCAAACCCGAAGGGGCTAAATGGGCCCCGCCGCTCGAAATCATCGACCGCGTCACCTATCGCGCCGATGGTGGCGGCTATGTGCGGCCGGGGTTCGACCACCTGTTCGTCGTCGCCGCCGATGGCGGCGCCCCGCGCCAGCTGACCTTCGGCAACTTCCAGGATGGCGGCCTGCTCAGCTGGACCAGGGACGGGCGCCACATCGTCTTCTCGGCCAATCGCCGCCCGGATTGGGAGCGCGAGCCCAATGACAGCGAGGTGTTCAGCGTCGAGGTGGCGAGCGGCGCGATCCGCCAGCTGACCAAGCGCTACGGCCCCGATCAATCGCCGGCGGTCTCGCCCGACGGCACCAAGATCGCCTATCTCGGCAATGACGACAGCTATCGCAGCAACGAGCCGGCGCAGCTTTATGTGATGGACGCCGATGGCGCCAACCCGCGATCGCTCACCGCCAAGCTTGATCGCGACATCGACGTCGCGGTTTGGGCGAGCGACGGGCGCAGCCTTTATGTCAGCTATGATGACCATGCCGAAAAGAAGATCGCGCGCGTTGGCCTCGACGGGCAGATCACCCCGGTGGTCGGCGGGCTCGCGGGCGGGTCGCTCGATCGGCCCTATACCGGCGGCAGCTTCAGCGTCTCGGCCAAGGGGCAAATCGCTTATACCGGCGGCGACTGGCGCAAGCCGGCGGATGTTTATCTGAACGGCAAGCCGCTCACCCGGCTCAACGAAACCTGGCTGCAGGGCAAGATGCTGGGCGAATTGAAGCCCGTCGCGGTCACCGCCAAGGACGGGCGCAAGATCGACGCCTGGATCGTGCTGCCGCCCAATTACCAACCGGGCACGCGCGTGCCGACCATCCTGGAAATCCACGGCGGCCCGCATTCCGCCTATGCTCCGGTCTTTTCGACCGATTACCAGCTCTACGCGGCGAGCGGCTATGCGGTGGTCTATGCCAATCCGCGCGGATCGACCTCTTATGGCGCCGGTTTCGCCAATCTGATCGACAAAAATTATCCGAGCGAGGATTATGACGATCTGATGGCCGCGGTCGATGCCGCGATCGCGCAGGGCTATGCCGATCCCGACAATTTGTTCGTCACCGGCGGTTCGGGCGGCGGGGTGCTGACCAGCTGGATCGTCGGCAAGACCGATCGCTTCAAGGCGGCGGCCGCGCAGAAGCCGGTAATCAACTGGATCAGCGAAGCGCTGACGATGGACAATACCGGCTTCACCTCGCGCTATTGGTTCAAGAAACAGCCCTGGGAAGACCCGATGAGCTATTGGGCACACTCGCCCTTGAGCCTGGTCGGCAACGTCAAGACGCCGACGCTCGTCGTCGTCGGCGCCGAGGATTATCGCACGCCGGTGAGCGAGAGCGAGCAATATTACGCCGCGCTCCAGATCCGCGGGGTGCCGACCGCGCTCGTCAAGGTGCCCGGGGCGAGCCATGGCGGCTTCACCGCGCGACCAAGCCAATCGGCGGCGAAGGCAAGCGCCATCCTCGCCTGGTTCGACAAATATCGCACCAAGAAATGAGCGCGCCCCGGAAGAAGCGCGGCACCGCCATGCGCCGCGCTTCTCCGGCGTGACGCCGCCGCGCTTGCCCGCTAATCATCACGCCGAGGGAGGGTTGGCCATGCCGCAGAACATCGATCGTTTCCGCTCGTCGACCGCCGGCTGGCTGCGCGGCTCGCTCGCGGGCTGGGGCACGGTGCTGCTGATGGTGATCGGCTTGCTCGGCAGCTTCTGGGCGCTCGCGCAGCGGCCGGTCGGGGCCTGGGCGTGGCTGTTCCCGCTGGGTCTGGTGGCCGGCGCCGTCATCCTTGCCGCCAAGTGGATCGGGAACCTTGCGACCACCTATGAACTCACCGACGACCGGCTGATCCTGCATCGCGGGGTGCTGATGAAATCGATCGACGCGATCGAGCTGTACCGGATCAAGGACATCCGCATCGATTTCAGCATCATCAACCAGCTCGCCGATCTCGGCACGATCAGCATCACCTCGTCGGACGAGACGACGCGCGCCGCGCCCCTCGTGCTGCGCGACATCACTCAGGCGCGGGCGCGGCGCGAGCGGCTGCGCGACCTGATCGAGGCCGCCCGGCGCCGGCGCGGCGTGCGCGAGTTCGACATGGTGCGCGAAGAGCTGGGCGAACCGAGCGGATGACGGCGACCGACGCGACCCCGACGCGCGAACGCCGCCCCCTCACCCCCGGCGAAATCGGCCTGGCGCGCGGCGTCTTCGGCGCGGCGATCGATTATGCGCGGGTGCGGCTGGTGCCGCGCAAATGGGCGTTCTTCCAGCCGCGCGACACCGTGATGGCGCCCTGGGGCCATATCCATTTCCACCCGCGAAGTCCGTGGTGGTGCGCCGATTTCGCGGCATCGACCCTGGCCGCCAAGGCACTGTTCCTGCACGAGATGGTGCATGTGTGGCAGCACCAGGCGGGGCACTGGCTACCGATCGAGCGCCACCCCTTTTGCCGTTACGGCTATACACTCGAACCCGGCAAGCCGTTCGCGCGCTATGGCATCGAGCAGCAGGCGGAGATCGTTCGCCATGTCTTTCTGGCGCGCGAGCAGGGAAGCGACGCCGGTCCGCTCACCGCGATCCTGCCCTTTTCGCCGGCATGACGCGCGCCGCCTTCGCCCCGGCGCTGCTCGCGCTCGGTTGCTTCGCGGTGCTCGCGCTGGGGGTCGCCATTTACTACCCCTTCCCCAGCCCGTTCGACGAATTACAGCATTATTCGGTGATCCGCGCCCAGTTCGAGCGGCCCGATCTCGCCGCCGATCCGCGGGATTACGGCATCGTCCGGCCCGATGCGCTGAGCGCGTGGTCGGGTGAGCGCAATTACATCAATCACCCCGCGCTTTATTATCTGCTGTTCGCGCCGCTGCTCGGGCTTGGCGATGGCCCCCTGCCGCTTCGGCTCGGCAATGTCGTGCTGGCGACGGTCGCGCTCGCGCTCGTGCTGGTCGCCGGGGGGCGGCGGATCGAGAGCGCGCGCGGGCGCCTGGCCTTCGCGGTGATCGCGGCGAGCTTTCCCAAGGCGGTGCTCGTCGCGGGGATGATCAACAACGACAATCTGGCCGCGCTGGCGACGGCGCTGGTGTTCGCCGGGCTCGCCCTGCCCGGGGGCGCCGCCTGGCTGGTCGCGCTGGGGCTCGCGCTCGCCGGATGGACCAAGCTCACCGCGTTCATCGCGCTGGGCGGGACGGTGGGTTGCTATCTCGTGCTCGGCGGTCGGCGCGCCTGGTGGACGGGGCGGACCGCGTTCATCCTCACCGGCTGCGTGGTGGGGGCGCTCGCTTATGCGGTGATGTGGGGGCGCACCGGGGCGCTGGTGCCGATCAACACCCAAGCCTTCGCCGTACCGCCCGAGGCGCGCGTGGTGCTGACCCCGATCGGCTTCGCCGCGCGCTTCGTGGGCGATCTGGCGCTGAAATGGCCGGCCGCCGAAGCAAGCCTGCCCGTCGCGCTTTCGGGCGTGCTGCTGATCGCCCAGCTGGCGCTCGCCGCCATCGGCGCCCGCGCGGCACCAGCGGAGCGCCGGATCATCCTCGCCTTCCTTGCCGGGACAGCGCTGTTGTTCGTCATCCATCTCGGCTTCGGCTGGCGGACCTTCGCGACGATGGGCGATCTGACCACCCCGCAATCGCGCTATTACGCGGGGGTGTGGCCCGGGATCGCGCTCGGCGGCGCGCTCGCGCTGGCCGCGCCGCGCGTACCGCGTTGGCTGACCGCGAGCGGCCTTGCCCTCTATCTGGTGATGACCGTGCCCGGCGGGCTCCTGCTCGCCGCGTTTGCCGCTTAAAGCGCCGCGAGATCGATCGCGGCGTGGCGATCGAGCGTCTTGGAGTGATCGGGCATCGGATATTTCAGGCCGGTCGCGCAGTTGAACAGCACGACGCGGTCGGCCGCGCTCACCAGCCCCTGGGCGCGTGCTTGATGATAGGCCGCGAGTGTCGCCCCACCTTCGGGACACAGCAGCAGCCCATCCTCGCGCGCGCACGCCTCGACCGCCGCCTCGATCGCAGGATCGTCGACCGCCATCGCGATGCCGCCCGATTCGCGCACCGCGCGCAGGATCAGGAAATCGCCCACCGCGCGCGGCACGCGGATGCCGCTGGCGATGGTGTGGGCATTCTCCCAGCGCTCGGCGTGTTCCTTGCCCTCCTCGAACGCCTTCACCATCGGCGCGCAGCCGCTCGCCTGCACCGCGAACATCTTCGGCCGCTTCGCCCCGATCCAGCCGAGCGCTTCCAGCTCGGCAAAGGCCTTCCACATGCCGATCAACCCGGTGCCGCCGCCGGTCGGGTAGAAGATCGCGTCGGGCAGTTCCCAGCCGAATTGCGCGGCGAGCTCCAGCCCCATCGTCTTCTTGCCCTCGATCCGATAGGGCTCCTTCAGCGTCGAGACATCGTACCAGCGGCCTTCCGCCGCGCCCTTGGCGACGATCGCGCCGCAATCGTCGATCAGCCCGTTGACGCGGTAGACGCGCGCGCCCTGCAGCGCGATCTCGCGCACATTGATCTCGGGCGTATCGTCCGGGCAGAGCACGATCGTCTCGATCCCGGCGCGGCTGGCATAGGCCGCGAGCGCGGCGCCGGCATTGCCGTTGGTGGGGATGGCGATGCGGGTGACGCCGAGCGCCTTGGCCATGCTGACCGCCATCACCAGCCCGCGCGCCTTGAACGATCCGGTGGGGAGGCGGCCTTCGTCCTTCACCAGCACCTGTGTGCCGGCGGATTTGGGGACGGGGATCAGCGGCGTTTCGACCTCGCCCAAGCTGACGATATTGGCGGCATCGCGCACCGGCAGCAGTTCGCGCCAACGCCACAGGTCGGTCGGCCGCGCTTCCACCAGCGCGCGGGGGAGCGCGGCCTTCAGCGCCGCCAGATCATAGCGGACGATCACCGGCCGCCCGACCGATGACAGCCCGCGCGGCTGGTCCGCCGGGTAATGCTCGCCCGTCATCGAGCATTCGAGATGGGTGACGAACGACGCGCGGGGTTCGGTGAGGTTGGCGTTAAAAGTCATGTAGGCTTGGTGGCGTCCGTGGCGGGCTTGTCAAGCTTGGCCGCGGAGGAAGCTCCTAGCGCAACCAAATCAACGTCACCCCGGGCTTGACCCGGGGTCTCGCTATTGTTCGGCTGTGGCAAGGCAGCGGGACCCCGGCTCATGGCCGGGGTGACGGAGCCAGAAAATGGAAAGGGCCTGCTTGTGTGGGGCGTGCGACTACCCCGCCTTCGCCACCGCGACCATCGCCGGGCGCAGCAGCCGGTCCTTGATCTTGTAGCCCGGCTGCAGCTCCTGCACGATCGTGCCGGGTTCGGCGTCGCTCGGCAGTTCGAGCATCGGCTGGTGCAGATTGGGATCGAGCTTCTCGCCCAGCGACGACAGCTTCACGATCCCCTGGCGCTCGAACACCGCGTTCAGTTCGCGCGCGGTGCCTTCGATGCCCGAAACCAGCCCTTTCAGCTTCTCGTCCTCGCGCAGTTCGGCGGGGATCGCCGCCAGCGCGCGCTCGAAATTATCGGCGACCGACAGCAGATCGCGCGCAAAGCTCGTCACCGAATAGGCGCGGGCGTCGGCGATTTCCTTCTCCAGCCGGCGGCGGACATTCTGCGTGTCGGCAGCGGCATAGAGCAGCTGCTGCCGGGCATCGGCCAGCTGCGTCTCCAGCTCCGCGAGGCGCGCAGCGCCCTCGTCGGCGGGGGCCGTGGTTTCGGCGGTTTCGCCGGCAAAATCCTTGTTCTCGGTCTCGCTCATAACTTCCCTATGGCATCAAGCGGGCAAGCGCCCCGGCCGTGAAATCAACCATTGGCACAATGCGCGCGTAGTTCAACCGCGTCGGGCCGATCACCCCCACCACCCCGACCACGCGCCCGTCAAGCCCGTGGAACGGACGGGCGATCACCGACGATCCCGATAGCGCGAACAGGTTGTTCTCCGCGCCGATGAAGATGCGCGTCGCGTTCGCGTCGCGCGCGCGATCGAGCAGGCCGGCGACTTCCTGCTTGCCGTCGAGATCGTCGAGCAGATCGCGTACCCGGTCGAGGTCGGCGGCGGCGGCGGCGTCGATCAGCCGCGCCTGCCCGCGCACGATCAGCACCGGGCGGCGCTCGCCATCCTCGCTCCACACCGCAAGCCCGCGTTCGACGAGCGCGCGCGCGGCGCTATCGAGGGCGGCGCGTTCGGCGGCGATCTCCCGGTCGAGCCGCGCCCGCGCTTCGGCGAGCGTCAGCCCGCCGAACATCGCGCTCACATAATTGGCGGCTTCGGCGAGCGCGCTGGCACTGGTGCCTTCGGGCAGCGCGACGACGCGGTTCTCGACCGTGCCATCCTCCGCGACCAGCACCGCGAGCGCCTGATCGCGCGACAGCGGCACGAACGCGATCTGGCGCAGCCGCACCTCGCGCTTGGGGACGAACACCAGCCCGGCGCACGCCGAAAGCCCGGAGAGCGCGGCGGTGGTCGCGGCGAGCGCCTCCTCGATCGGACCGGGCTGGCCGACCTGCGATTCGATCGCGGCGCGCTCCTCGGCGCTCGGCTCCATCGCCTGCATCATCCCGTCGACGAACAGGCGCAAGCCCGTGTCGGTCGGCATCCGCCCGGCGGAAGTATGCGGCGCGGCGAGCAGGCCCAGCTCCTCCAGATCCTGCATCACATTGCGGATCGAGGCGGGCGAGAGGTTGAGCGCGGAAAGCTTGGCGATGGTGCGCGAGCCGATCGGCGCGCCGGTATCGAGATAGGCTTCAACCACCATCCGAAACACGTCACGCGCGCGGTCGCTGAGTTCATGGATGTTCGGGGTCATGGCTTGGCGCAAATTAGGCAAGCCGGGCGGGAGGGGCAAGCACATCACCTCGAACCCATCCTCACCTTCCCCGGCGCAGGCCGGGGTCCGGCGTCGCCGCGGTTGCAATGTCGCGCGACAGCTTCGGCGGGGGTGCGACCAGGCTCCGGCCTTCGCCGGGCAAGATGCGCGCCTTGCGTCAAGCACGCGCATTGCCTCCCCCCGCAAAGCCGCCTAGGCCGCTCGCCGACAACAGGGAGACCCCAAATGCGCCCCAGCGGCCGTGCGCCCGATCAGATGCGCGCCATCACCATCGAACCGCGTTTCACCAAACATGCCGAAGGCTCGGTGCTGATCGGCTTTGGCGACACCAAGGTGCTCGTCACCGCGAGCGTCGAGGAACGCGTGCCTCCCTTCCTGCGCGGCAAGGGCGAAGGCTGGGTGACGGCGGAATATGGGATGCTCCCCCGCGCCACCCACACCCGGGGCAACCGGGAAGCGGCGAAGGGCAAGCAATCGGGGCGCACCCAGGAAATCCAGCGGCTGATCGGGCGCTCGCTGCGCGCCGTCACCGACCTGAAACTGCTTGGTGAGCGCCAGATCACGCTCGATTGCGACGTGATCCAGGCCGATGGCGGCACCCGCACCGCCAGCATCAGCGGCGCCTGGGTCGCGCTGCGGCTGGCGATCGATGGGCTGCTGAAGCAAGGCAAGCTCACCGCCGACCCGCTGACGCAGAAGGTCGCGGCGATCAGCTGCGGCGTGTGGCGGGGCACGCCGGTGCTCGACCTCGATTATGACGAGGACTCGACCGCCGACGCCGACGCCAATTTCGTGCTGCTCGAAAACGGCCATATCGCCGAGGCGCAGGCGACCGCCGAAGGGGCTCCCTACGACGAGGAAGCGCTGCTCCGCCTGCTCCGCCTCGCCCGGATCGGCTGCGGCGAGATTTTCGCGGCGCAGGCGCGGGCGCTGGCATGAGCCAGGCGCTGCGCCGCCTCGCCCCCGGCAAGCTGGTGATCGCCAGCCACAATCAAGGCAAGGTGCGCGAGATTCGCGATCTGCTGGGGCCTTATGGCATGGAGCCCGTCTCCGCCGCCGAGCTCGATCTGCCCGAGCCCGAGGAGACCGGCACCAGCTTCTTCGCCAATGCCGAGCTGAAGGCGCGCTCGGCCGCCGATCTGTCAGGGCTGGTCGCGCTCGCCGACGATAGCGGGCTGTGCGTCGAGGCGCTGGGCGGCGATCCGGGCGTTTATACCGCCAATTGGGCGGAGACGGCGGACGGCACGCGCGACTGGCTGATGGCGATGGAAAAAGTGGAAGCCAAGCTCCAGGCGCTAGGGCCGGACGTGAGCCGCGCGGCGCATTTCGTCTGCACGCTCGCGCTCGCCTGGCCCGATGGGCATGTGAACTGGTTCGAGGGGCGCGTCGAAGGCACGCTCACCTGGCCGCCGCGCGGAACGCTGGGGTTCGGCTATGATCCGGTGTTCGTGCCGCTCGGCGAGACGCGCAGCTTCGCCGAGCTCGACCCTGCGGAGAAGAAGCAGCTGAGCCACCGCACCCGCGCGTTCGAGGCGCTGGTGGCGGGGGTGTTGAGCTAATCCGCCGGGATCGCGCGCCAACCCGATGCTCGCGCTCTACATCCACTGGCCGTTCTGCGTCGCCAAATGCCCCTATTGCGACTTCAACAGCCATGTTCGCGCGGCAGTGGACCAGGCGCGCTGGCGCGCGGCGCTGCTCGCCGATCTGGCGCATGAGGCGGCGCGCACCACCGGGCCGCTAAGCTCGATCTTCTTCGGCGGCGGCACCCCCAGCCTGATGCCGCCCGAGACCGTCGCCGCGCTGATCGCGGCCGCGGAACAGGCCTGGGGCTTCGCACCGGGCATCGAGATCACGCTGGAGGCGAACCCGAGCTCGGTCGAGGCGGCGCGCTTCGCCGATCTCGCGACGGCGGGGGTCAACCGCGTCTCGCTCGGGCTGCAGGCGCTCGACGATGCCGCGCTGCGTTTCCTGGGCCGCGCGCACGATCTGGCCGAGGGGCTCGCCGCGCTCGACGTGGCGCAACGCGTGTTCAGCCGTGTGAGCTTCGATCTGATCTATGCCAGGCCCGGGCAAGGCGCGGCCGACTGGGAAGCCGAACTCCGGCGCGCGCTCGGCTTCGGCACCGAACATCTGTCGCTCTATCAGCTGACGATCGAGCCCGGCACGCGCTTCGCGACCGAGGCCGCCGCCGGCCGCCTGTCGCTTCCCGACGAGGACGAGGCCGCCACGCTGTTCGAGGCGACGCGGGCGATCATGGCGGCGGCGGGGTTGCCGGCCTATGAAGTCTCCAACCATGCCCGGCCGGGCGCCGAGAGCCGCCACAACCTCACTTACTGGCGCTATGGCGATTATGCCGGCATTGGCCCCGGCGCGCATGGCCGGCGCGGCGGGCAGGCGACGCAGCGCCACCGCAAGCCCGAAAACTGGCTGAGCGCCATTGATCGGCGCGGCGACGGGCTGGAGAGCGAAACCGCGCTCACCCCGGAAGAGCGCGCCCGCGAGGCGCTGGTGATGGGCCTGCGACTGGCCGAGGGCGTGGACCTGGCCAAGGTGGCGGCGCTGGACGGCGGGACGCTGGGCGAGGTGGTCGACGAAGCGGCGATCAGGCTGCTCGCACGCGAAGGACTGGTCGCGCGCGACGGCGAACGGCTGCGCGCGACCGAGGCGGGGATGCTCGTACTGAACGCCGTGATCGCGGCGGTGGCGCGGTAGCTAGCGCCCAATCCGCCTTACCGTCAGCGCGTCATCCCCCTCAAAAGCCGCTCGGCGCGGGGCTCACCGTCACGCTTGCGCCGCCGCGGATTTCCTGGACTTCGAGCGCGCGCTCGGCGACCCCGTCGGGGCCGAAGCGGAACGCGCCGTCGAGCCCGGCGAACCCGCCCTTGTCGGCGAGCGCGCCGACCGGGAAGGGCGTGCCCACGCGCCAGTCACGCGCGATCCGCACCGTCAGCAGCACGCCATCATAGGCGAGGCTCGACAGGCGGAACGGCGCGGTGCCGAAGCGCGCGCGGTATTTCTGCGCATATTGGCGGTAGAGGCTGTTCGAGACGCTGGCATACCAGGCGCCTGCCAGCGCGGGGTTGGCGGCGATGCTCGTCTCGGTATTCCACAAATCGGTGCCGAGGATCTGCGCCCCCTGCCCGCCATTCTTGCGGATGAGCGGCACCGCGAGCGCGCTGGCCGCGCCCGAATCGGCGATCAGCACCGCGCGATAGGGCGAATTGCGCGCCAGCCGCAGGATCGCCCCGTTCAACGATCCGGGCTGGCGATCATAGGTTTGCAGCGCGAGCACCTGGCCGCCGGTCGCCTCCACCGCGCGCAGCATCGCGGTCGCGGCGCGCTCGCCATAGAGGCCGTTGGGGACGAGGCCGGCGAAATCCTTGATGCCCTTGCTCGCGGCATAGCGCACCACCCGCTCGATCGACTGTTGCGGCGCATAGCCGAGCAGATACACGCCGTCGCCCGCCACGCTCACATCGTTCGAAAAGGCGATGATCGGCACCCCCGCGCGCTTGGCGAGCGGGGCGGCGATGCGGACATCCTCGGCGAGCAGCGGCCCCAGGATCAGCCGGTTGCCGTCCGCCAGCGCCTGCTGGGTCGCGACCGCCGCACCGCGATTGGTGTCGTAGCTGGTGATCCGCACCCTATCGGTCTTGGTGTCGAGGATCGCGAGCTGGGTCGCGTTGGCCAGACTCTGGCCGACCGCGGCGTTGGGCCCGCTCAGCGGCACCAGCAGCGCGATCCGCTGGCGCTCGGTATCCTGCGGGATGGCGCTGTCGACGCGGGGTTGCGCGGAGTCGGGCGCGGTCGTCGTCGGGCGCTGCGGCCCCGGCGCGGGGCCACGCGGCACCACCGTCTGGCACGCCGAGAGCGCCAGCCCCAATCCGATCGCCAGCAACCGGCCGAACAGCCGGCGCGGTTGCGCGCCCATATGCGCCTCTGCCATGACTCGTCCCCGATGACCCTTCCTGCCGGCCTCTATATCGTCGCGACGCCGATCGGCAATCTCGGCGATCTCTCGTCCCGCGCCGCCGAGGTGCTGCGCACGGCCGATCTGATCGCGGCGGAAGATACGCGCGTGACCGCGCGTTTGCTCCATCATCTCGGCGTCAAACGCCCGATGACACCCTATCACGACCATAATGCCGATACCGTCCGCCCCAATTTGGTCGCCCGGCTGGGGCAGGAGGTGGTCGCGCTGGTGAGCGATGCGGGCACGCCGCTAATCTCCGACCCCGGCTATAAGCTGGTACGCGACGCCCGCGCCGCCGGCCACCGGGTGATTACGGTCCCCGGCCCCTGCGCGGCGATCGCGGCGCTGACGCTCGCCGGGCTGCCGACCGACCGCTTCCTGTTCATGGGCTTCCTGCCGGCGAAAGCGGGGGCGCGCGGCGCCGCGATCGCCGAGGTCGCGGGGGTGGCGGCGACGCTGGTGTTCTATGAAAGCGGACCGCGGCTGGGCGCGACGCTCGCCGCGCTCGCGCATGGGCTGGGCGACCGCGCCGCGACGGTCGCGCGCGAGATCACCAAGCTATACGAGGAGGCGGTGAGCGGGCAGCTGACCGAGCTCGCCGCGCGCTACGCCGAGGCGCCGCCCAAGGGCGAGATCGTGATCGTCGTCGCGCCGCCGGGGGAAGCCCCGCCCCCGTCCGCCGACGATGCCGACACGGCGCTGCGCGAGGCACTCGAACGCCTCCCCGCCAGCAAAGCGGCGGGCGAGGTCGCCAAGGCGCTGGGGCTCGATCGCCGCGCGCTCTACGCCCGGGCGCTGGAGCTGAAGGGGTGAGCCGCTCGCCCGAGGCGCGCCGCCGCGCCGATGATTTCGGCCGCCGGGGCGAGGCCTTCGCCGCGCGCTGGCTGGCGGAACGCGGCTGGACGATCCTCGCGCAGCGGGTGCGGACCAAGGCGGGCGAGATCGACCTGATCGCGAAACGCCCCGGCCTGATCGCCTTTGTCGAGGTGAAGACGCGCGCGAGCGCGGCCGAGCTCGACCTTGCGATCGACGCCGCGCGCCTCGCCCGCGTGGCGGCGGCGGCCGAGCTGCTGCTCGCCGATTACGCGACGGGCGGCGAAGATGTCCGCATCGACGTGCTGCTCATCGCGCCGGGGGCGGTGCGGCATATCGAAAATGCGTGGCTGGGGGTGACCTAGGCGCGTGCCCCTTCGCCGGGGAAGGTGATTCCGCCGGACATTGGGGCTACACAGCGCGCAACTCCGACGAAAAAGGACCGCCATGCCGCTCACCGTCGCCGTCCAGATGGACCCGCTCGACCAGATCAACATCGCCGGCGATTCGACCTTCGCGCTGATGCTCGCCGGGCAGAAGCGCGGGCATCGGCTGTTCCACTATCTGGCCGAGGATCTCAGCTATTCGGCCGGGCGGGTGTGGACCAAGGCACACCCCGTCACCGTCCAGCGCCAGCCGGGCGCGCATTATCATTTCGAGGCGCCGGTGCGGCTCGACCTGGGCGAGCAAGCCGACGTGGTGCTGATGCGGCAAGACCCGCCCTTCGACCTGGGCTATATCACCGCCACCCATCTGCTCGAACGCATCGCCCACCAGACTTTGGTGGTGAACGACCCCGCCTCGGTGCGCAACGCGCCCGAAAAGGTGTTCGTGCTCGATTATGCGCGCTTCATGCCGCCGACGCTCGTCACGCGCTCGCTGGCCGATGCGCGCGCGTTCCTCGCCGAGCATGGCGAGATCGTGGTCAAGCCGCTTCACGGCAATGGCGGCAAGGCCATCTTCCGCGTGGGTTCGGACGGGGCCAACCTTTCGGCGCTGATCGAGCTGTTCAACCAGACGTGGCGCGAGCCGCACATGATCCAGGCGTTCCTTCCCGAGGTGGCCGCCGGCGACAAGCGCATCGTGCTGGTGGATGGCGAGGTGGCGGGGGCGATCAACCGGCTGCCGGGGGCGGGCGAGATCCGCTCCAACCTCGCGGTCGGCGGCTCGGCCGAAAAGACCCAGCTGACCGAGGCCGAGCGCGAGATTTGCGCGGCTCTGGGGCCGGAGCTGAAACGGCGCGGGCTGTTGTTCGTCGGGATCGACGTGATCGGCGGCAAATGGCTGACCGAGATCAACGTCACCTCGCCCACCGGGATCGTCGCGATCGAACGCTTCGACGGCACCGATGTCGCGGGGCTGATCTGGGACGCGATCGAGGCCCGAGTAATAGAGTAATACGCTCCGAACGGACAGTAGAAGAGCGTACGCAGTGAAGAGATTGGGGACCGGCAGTTTTTTAAATTGTCAATAGCCTAAATTTCAGATTCTTTACATCAAGCCCCTTGCCTTTCGAAGGCAAGAACCAGATGATTCATATCAGCGGCGTCGCAATCGCCGCCATCCGTGTGCGTCCAAAGCAGCGGATGGAGTAGGCGCAGGTCAACCGCGCTGTGGTAGTTGGACGCGGAGTCCAAATCCGCGACCAAAGGCAGGGTTGGCCAGCGCCTACTCTTTTTCCGCCAGCTTTTTCACCGGCGTGGAATGGAAGGAAACTATTTGTTTCCGTTGCAACCTGCAACACGAAAACGGATATATTTTACATCCAAAATTTTCGTCGCGTAGAATTGAAAATGCCTAAGTTTGCCGCAGCCTCTCTAACGGCATTGCCTACCCCTCCCGCGCCAGCAGCGCCGCCTTGCGCTCCAGCCCCCAGGCATAACCCCCCGCGCCGCCATCGGCGCGCCGCGCCCGGTGGCAGGGGATGAGCACCGCGACCGGGTTCGCCGCGCACGCCGATCCCGCCGCGCGCACCGCCTGCGGGCGACCGGCGCGCCCGGCGAGCGCCGCATAGCTCAGCGTCTCGCCCGCCGGCACCGCCGCGAGCGCGCGCCACACCGCTTCCTGAAACGCCGTGCCGCGCACGTCGAGCGGCAGCGCGTGCGCGCGCGCCGGTTCCTCGACCGCCGCCACCACCTGTTCGGCAAGGCCGGCGAACGCCGCATCGCCGGCGACGATCTCCGCCTGGGGGAAGCGCCGAGTGAGATCTTCGGCGTCGGCGTCGAACGCGACGCGGCACAGCCCCTTGTCGGTCGCGGCGATCAATAGCGGGCCGAGGCTGGTTTCGGCGATCGTCCAGCGGATCACCTCGCCCGCCCCGCCCCGCGCCCAGGCCTTGGGCGCCATGCCGAGCCGGGGAGCGGCGCTCGCGTAGAAGCGGCTCGGCGCCGAATAGCCGGCGTCATAGATCGCCGCCGTCACGCTCGCCTCGCTGGTCAGCGCCTCGGCCGCCGCCCCGGCGCGCAAGGCCCGGGCATAGGCGGCGGGCGACATGCCCACGATCCGCGTGAACAGCCGCTGGAAATGGTGCGGCGCATAGCCGACCGCGGCCGCCAGTTCGGGCAAGGCCAGCCGGTGCTCCGCCGCCTTCAGCAGCGCGATCGCCTGGGCGACCGCCGCCTCGTCGCGCGCCACTTCGTCGGGGCGACAGCGCTTGCAGGCGCGGAAGCCCGCCGCGCGCGCCGCCGCGCCATCGGCGTGGAAGCTGACATTCTCGCGCCGGGGCCGGCGCGCGGGGCAGCTCGGTTTGCAATAGACGCCGGTGGAGCGGACGCCCCAGACGAAGCGGCCATCAAAGCTTCGGTCGCGCGCGATCAGCGCGGTCCAGGCGGTTTCGGGATCGGGGAGCGTTTCCATGGGCCTTCTCTACGGGCGGCGCGCGCGCGGCGCATCCCGGGCGTTGCGTTCAAACCGATGGACCGGCGGCGGCGATCAGCGCGGCTTCGTAGGTTTCGGCGAGTTGCTCGGCCAGCGCCGCATCGGGCACCGCGCGCCGGCGTGATGCCCCCCGCCTTATCATCGGCGCGCGCGTCCACCCGCACGCGGGAATCGCCGGCACCGCGGCCGGGCGCGGCAGGGGACAAACCACCGGGAAGAAGCCGCCAACCCGATCGCGGCCGCCGGCGACGCGCCCGGTTTTTCGCGGGTCCGCGCCCCGTGACGGGCGGTGCTTGCATCGCCGGCGGGTGGGTGCTAGCAGCCGCCCAACTCGGCGGGGGGCGCCTAGCCTTGCCGCGCACGAGGCTATTTTCATTTTCGCGAAGAGGGTGTCGATCGCGTGGACATGTCCTGCGGCCAAATGAGCAGCGGTATCCAAGCCAGCCTTGCCGGGCGTTACGCGACCGCGCTGTTCGAAATCGCCCGCGATACCAAGTCGATCGACACGGTGGAGGCGAGCCTCGCGAAGCTGCGCGCCGGGCTGGACGAATCGGCCGAGCTCGCGCGGCTCACCACCAGCCCGCTCGTCAGCCGGGGCGAGGCGCTGAAGGCGGTGGCGGCGCTGGGCGACGCGCTCGCGCTCGACCCCACCACCCGCAATTTCATTGGCGTGCTCGCCGAGAATCGCCGGCTCGGGCAGCTGGCGACGGTGATCAAGACCTTCCGCCTGCTCGCCGCGCACCATCGCGGCGAGACGACCGCCGAAGTCACCTCGGCGCACCCGCTCGCCGACGATCAGGTCGATGCGCTGAAGCAGGCGCTGCGCCAGCGGCTGGGGCGTGAGGTGGCGGTCGATCTGTCGGTCGATCCCGGCCTGCTCGGCGGGCTGGTGGTGCGCATCGGCAGCCAGATGATCGACAGCTCGATCAAGACCCGGTTGAACGCACTCGCACACGCAATGAAAGGCTGACGGCTTCGCTGTCGGGGAAAGGCTGACGGCCGCGCCGTCGAGACATCGAAAGACGGCCACGCCGTCGGGGAAAGGTTGAACATGGATATCCGCGCCGCAGAAATCTCCAAGGTCATCAAGGACCAGATCGCCAATTTCGGCACCGAGGCGCAGGTCTCGGAAACCGGCCAGGTGCTGTCGGTGGGTGACGGCATCGCGCGCGTCTATGGCCTCGACAACGTCCAGGCGGGCGAGATGGTCGAGTTCGCGAACGGCGTGCAGGGCATGGCGCTCAACCTCGAAGCCGACAATGTCGGCGTCGTGATCTTCGGTTCGGACGCCGAAATCCGCGAAGGCGACACGGTGAAGCGCACCGGCACGATCGTGGACGTGCCGGTCGGCCGGGGCCTGCTCGGCCGCGTCGTCGACGCGCTCGGCAACCCGATCGACGGCAAAGGCCCGATCGAGGCCACCGAGCGCCGCCGCGTCGAAGTGAAGGCGCCCGGCATCATCCCGCGCAAGTCGGTGCATGAGCCGGTGCAGACCGGGCTGAAGGCGATCGACGCGCTCGTCCCCGTCGGCCGTGGCCAGCGCGAGCTGATCATCGGCGACCGCCAGACCGGCAAAACCGCGGTCGCGATCGACACCTTCATCAACCAGAAGTCGGTCAACCAGGGCGACGACGAGAGCAAGAAGCTCTATTGCATCTATGTCGCGGTCGGCCAGAAGCGCTCGACGGTCGCGCAGATCGTCCGCCAGCTCGAAGAAAATGGCGCGATGGAATATTCGATCGTGGTCGCCGCGACCGCGTCGGAGCCCGCGCCGCTGCAGTTCCTCGCGCCCTATACCGGCTGCGCGATGGGCGAGTTCTTCCGCGACAACGGCATGCACGCCGTGATCGTGTATGACGATCTGTCGAAGCAGGCGGTCGCCTATCGCCAGATGTCGCTGCTGCTGCGCCGCCCGCCGGGCCGCGAAGCCTATCCGGGCGACGTGTTCTATCTCCACAGCCGCCTGCTCGAGCGCGCCGCGAAGATGAACGACGAGAATGGCAATGGCTCGCTCACCGCGCTGCCGATCATCGAGACGCAGGCGGGCGACGTGTCGGCGTACATTCCGACCAACGTGATCTCGATCACCGACGGCCAGATCTTCCTTGAAACCGACCTGTTCTTCGCGGGCATCCGCCCGGCGATCAACGTCGGCCTCTCGGTCAGCCGTGTGGGGTCGTCGGCGCAGACCAAGGCGATGAAGAAGGTCGCGGGCTCGATCAAGCTGGAGCTGGCGCAGTACCGCGAAATGGCGGCGTTCGCCCAGTTCGGCTCGGACCTCGACGCGTCGACCCAGAAGCTGCTCAACCGCGGCGCGCGGCTGACCGAGCTGCTGAAGCAGCCGCAGTTCAACCCGCTGCCCTTCGAGGAGCAGGTGGTGTCGATCTTCGCGGGCACGCAGGGGTTCCTCGACGCGATCCCGACCGCGCAGGTGACGCGCTATGAAGCGGCGATGCTCCAGCATTTCCGCACCGCGCACGCCGACATCCTCGGCGACATCCGCGACAAGCGTGATCTCACCGACGACACGCGCGCGAAGCTGAAGGACGCGCTGACGGCGTTCGGCAAGACGTTCGCGTAACGTGATCTAGCCCTCTCCCGCGCGCGGGAGAGGGTTGGGTGAGGGCACTTCAACCGGGCGCGGCGCCCTGCGGCAAAACCCTCACCCCGACCCTCTCCCGCCCGCGGGAGCGGGAGCAGGACAGACAGCCCGACCCTCTCCCGGAATTGGGAGCGGGAGAAGGAAAGACAGATGGCGAGCCTAAAGGCCCTTAAAATCCGCATCGGCTCGGTGAAGTCGACGCAGAAGATCACCAAGGCGATGAAGACCGTCGCCGCCGCCAAGCTGCGCCGCGCGCAGGACGCGGCGGTTGCCGCGCGCCCCTATGCGCAGCGGCTGGAAGCGGTGATGGCGAGCCTTGCCAGCAAGGTGACGGTGAGCGCCTCCTCGCCCAAGCTGTTGAGCGGCACCGGGCGCGATCAGGTGCATCTGCTCGTCGTCGCGACTTCCGAGCGCGGCCTCGCGGGCGGGTTCAACACCAACATCGTCCGCCTCGCCCGCCGCACCGCGGAAGAGCTGATCGCGCAGGGCAAGACGGTGCACTTCTACCTCGTCGGCCGCAAGGCGCGGGTGCTGAACCGCTTCTTCCCCGGCATGATCCATTTCGACCGCGACATGAGCGCGCTACGTGCCCCGGCTTTTGGCGAGGCGCAGGCGCTGGCGCAGGATCTGATCGCGCGCTTCGAAGCGGGCGAGTTCGATGTCGCGCACCTGTTCTATTCCACCTTCCAGTCGGCGCTGGTGCAGGAGCCGTCGGTCCAGCAGATCATCCCCGTGCCGCTCACCGCGAGCGCGGCGCCGGCGAGCGACGCGGCGGTAGAATATGAGCCCGACGAGGAAGCGATCCTCGCCGAACTGCTGCCGCGCAACATCGCGATCCAGCTCTACCGCGCGATGCTGGAGAACAATGCCGGCTTCTACGGCGCGCAGATGACCGCGATGGACAATGCGACGCGCAACGCCGGCGACATGATCAAGCGCCTGTCGATCCAATATAACCGCGCGCGTCAGGCGGCGATCACCACCGAACTGGTGGAGATCATCTCGGGCGCCGAGGCGCTGTAACCGGAGGGAGTTTCGCATGGCTTATGTGACCAAGGCGACGACCAAGGGCGGGCGCGATGGCCGCGCGGTGCTGGCCGAGGGCGGCTTCGGCCTCGCGATGGCGATCCCCAAGGAAATCGGCGGCAGCGGCGAGGGCACCAATCCCGAGCAGCTGTTCGCGCTCGGCTATTCCTCGTGCTTCGGCAGCGCGATCATGGCGATCGCGCGCAAGCACGGCGTCGATGGCTCGAAAGCGCTGGTGACCGCCGAAGTGACGCTCGACAAGGACGCGGTGAGCTTCGCGCTCGGCGTCACGCTGAGCGTCCATTTGCCGGGCGTCGATGCGGAAACCGCCGAAAAGGTGCTGCACGACGCGCACGAAATCTGCCCCTATTCGCGCGCGACGCGGGGCAACATCCCCGTGAAGCTCCAGCTGGTCTGAAGGCTCCCGGATGATCCGCGTCTTCCCACCGCGCGCCGCCGGCGCTCCCGATGCGATCGGGGGCGTGGTGCTGCGCGTGGGGGTGATGGCGGGGGCGGCCCTGCTCGCTGGGTGCGGCGGCCAGGCGGGCGACACGTCCGCGCTGAACGAGGAAATGGCGGCGATCGCCGAGCAGCGCCCGCCGGTGCCCGCGAAAGTGTTCGCCGATCGCTGGCGGCAGATGTTCGCCAATCCGCAAGCGGTGATCGCGGCGGCGAACGATTTGGGCTTCCTGGTCGATGCCTATGCCAAGGCAGGCGACGCCTATCGCGCCGATGGCGTCGCGCAGGTCGCGCCGCGCCCGGGCGCGCCGATCTCGATCGTCTCCGACTTCGCCGCGATCGGCCGCGACGCCAGGCAGATCGACAGCATCGTCTTCGTGTTCGACATCACCCGCCAGGGCCAGGTGGACGAACGCGCCGAGCGCGAGCTGCTGAAGATCCCGCGCCGCTTCCTGCGCGGTTTCCTTCAGCGTTTCCAGCTTGGACCCGATGACCGGCTGATCGCCGGCGTCGTCGCACCCAAATCGGTGGCGTTCGACGATCACGGTGCCAAGATCGCCGTGACCACGACGCCCATCGCGGGTGGCAGCGGCGCGGGCAGCCACCATATCGTCGTCACGTTCACCCGGGCGGGCGCGCCGGTCGCCGCCGCGCCGACCCCCGATCTCGCTTCCGCCGAGACGCCCGCCGACAAGCGCGCGCAAGGCCAGACTTCAAGTGCAAGGAAATGACCATGGCTACCGCTGCTGAAGACATTTTGAACGAAGGGCGCCCGAGCACGGGCACCAACAATGTCGGGCGCATCGCGCAGGTGATCGGCGCGGTCGTCGACGTGACCTTTGAAAACCAGCTCCCGGCGATCCTGTCGGCGCTGGAGACGGACAATAACGGCAACCGGCTGGTGCTCGAAGTCGCGCAGCATCTGGGCGAGAACACCGTCCGCACGATCGCGATGGACTCGACGGAAGGACTGACGCGCGGCCAGACGGTGACCGACACCGGCAACCAGATCCAGGTGCCGGTCGGTCCCAAGACGCTGGGACGCATTCTGAATGTCGTCGGCGAGCCGATCGACGAGCGCGGCCCGGTCGATACCGACCTGAAGCGCCCGATCCACGCCAAGGCGCCGGAGTTCGTCGACCAGTCGACCGAAGCCGCCATTCTGGTGACGGGCATCAAGGTGATCGACCTGCTCGCGCCTTATGCCAAGGGCGGCAAGATCGGCCTGTTCGGCGGCGCCGGCGTCGGCAAGACCGTGCTGATCCAGGAACTGATCAACAACATCGCCAAGGGCCATGGCGGCACCTCGGTGTTCGCGGGCGTGGGTGAGCGCACCCGCGAGGGTAACGATCTGTACCACGAATTCCTCGACGCGGGCGTGATCGCCAAGGACGAGGCCGGCAACGCGATTTCGGACGGTTCGAAGGTGGCGCTGGTCTATGGCCAGATGAACGAGCCGCCGGGTGCGCGCGCGCGCGTCGCGCTCTCGGGCCTGACGATCGCCGAATATTTCCGCGATGTGGAAGGCCAGGACGTGCTGTTCTTCGTCGACAACATCTTCCGCTTCACCCAGGCGGGTTCGGAAGTGTCGGCGCTGCTCGGCCGTATTCCCTCGGCGGTGGGCTATCAGCCGACGCTCTCGACCGACATGGGCGCGCTGCAGGAGCGCATCACCTCCACGAACAAGGGCTCGATCACTTCGGTGCAGGCGATCTACGTGCCCGCCGACGACTTGACCGACCCGGCGCCCGCCACCTCGTTCGCCCACTTGGACGCGACGACCGTGCTCAGCCGCGCGATCTCGGAACTCGGCATCTATCCGGCGGTGGACCCGCTCGATTCGACCAGCCGCGTGCTCGAGCCGCGCGTCGTCGGCCAGGAGCATTACGAGGTGGCGCGCGCGGTGCAGTCGACGCTGCAGCGCTACAAGTCGCTGCAGGACATCATCGCGATCCTGGGCATGGACGAGCTTTCGGAAGAGGATAAGCTGGTCGTGGCGCGCGCGCGCAAGATCCAGCGCTTCCTGTCGCAGCCGTTCCACGTGGCGGAAGTGTTCACCGGCATTTCGGGCAAGTTCGTCCAGCTGGAAGACACCATTCGCAGCTTCAAGGCGGTGGTGAACGGCGATTACGATCACCTGCCCGAGGCGGCCTTCTACATGGTCGGCGGCATCGACGACGCCGTCGCGAAGGCCGAAAAGCTGGCGCAGGACGCGTAACCTGCCTTAAGCCCTCTCCCGCGTGCGGGAGAGGGTTTGGGTGAGGGCCTGGTAAAGCAAGCACCCTCACCCCGACCCTCTCCCGCGCGCGGGAGAGGGAGAACACCCTCTCCCCGGCCCTCTCCCTGCAAAGTGGAGAGGGAGAAGGTATCGAAAATGCTCCATTTCGAACTCGTCACCCCCGAAAAGCTCGTCCGCTCCGAGGACGTGTATATGGTCGTCGTCCCCGGCAGCGAGGGCGATTTCGGCGTGCTCGAAGGCCATGCGCCGTTGATGTCGACCATCCGCGACGGGGCGTTGCACATCTACAAGAGCGACAAGGCCGAGCCCGAGATGCTCGCCATCGCCGGCGGCTTCGCGGAAGTGAATGCGCGCGGATTGACGGTGCTCGCCGAGCGGATCGGCTGAGCCGGCTCAGGCGCCGAGCAGCAGCCGCGCGCGCCGGCCCAGCAGGCCACGCCCCAACAGCAGAACCGCGATCGAAAGCGCCACGGTGAGCACCCAGAGCAGCAGCGTGCTGCTCCAGGGCTCACCACGATAGCCGAACACGCGCGCGGCGCGCACCAGCCCGAGCATCACCGGCTGGTGGACGAAGAACAAGCCAAAGCTCAGTTCGGCGAGCGCGCAGAGCGGCGCGATCGGCTGGCGGCAAAAGCGCAGCAGCAGCCCCATCAGCAACGCGATCAGGATCAGCTTGCGGACGACCACGATGTCGCGCGCGCTGAGCAGCAGCCTAAGCGCGCCGGGGTCGCCCGCCATGCCGATCGCATATTGCAGCGCCGCCGCCGCCGCGAGCAGCAGCGCGAGCAGCAGCAGCACAATGGGCCGTCGCACCTCGGCCTCCAACCGCTTGCGGTGCACCGCCCAGAAGATGCCATAGGCATAATAGAGCGCGAAATGCAGCAGGTTGGCGACAAGCATATTGGGATGCCGCGGCACGACGATGCTGATCGCGAGCAATACCGCCAGCACCGCGAGCTGCCAGCGGGCCGGGGCGACAGCGAAACGCGCGAAGGCCGGCGTGAACAACAGCAGCGCCAGGATGAAGGGCACATACCACATGGCCGGGCCGGTAGTGCCGGTGAGCAACAGCACCGCCAGCCCCTGCACCGGATCGCCCGCCAGCGGCACCGTGCCCCGCACGCCAGGCTCCAGATCACAGGCGATCAGCACCAGCGAGATGAACAGATAGGGTGGCAGCAGCAGCAGCAGGCGCTGGCGCAAGAGCGTGCGCGTGTTCATTCGCCGCCGGTAGACGCGTTCGTAAAAATAGCCGGAGATGAAGACGAAAATCGCCGTCGCGCCGCCCATCAAACTGATTAACCAATGATGTTCGCTAAATGGATACCCAAGCAGAACGCCGGTCGCGGTGAAGCAATGAGTGACGATAACCATTAGAATCGCCAGACCACGAAGATGGTCAAACGCGATTACTCGTTCAGCCGTGACTTCGACACGCGCTGATCGTGGTTTATCAAAAGCAGCGACAACGGATTGATTGATCAACACAATGCGCCCCTCCAGCGGGCGACTAAATGCGTCGTCGGCGATAACAAATGCCTAACTCGAGCGGGGGCATCACTGATATGGTTCCATTTTGAGCGGATCGCGCACCGTCCGCCGGCGCCAGCCCCAATCGGGGGCGGCTCTTAGCGAAAAATCAAAGCTTCGTGGTTAGCGCTATCGCCCAAAGGAAGAGGGTTGATCATGAGCGCATTTGGTCGGCGGAGTGGTACGGGTGGCGGTGGGGCGCCGGGGCGCCCCGCGTTCGGCGTCGCCCGCCCGATGCAGGGCACGCCAGCGCGGCCGGGCGATCTCGATAGCGCGCAATTCCCGCCGGCCTCGATGCTGCCGCCCGAAGGCGATCCGTTGGGGGCGACGATCCCCGGCAGCACGATGGACGCGATGCAGCGCCTCGCCGAGCGCCAGGCCTCGTCGGGCGATGCCGGCCAATCGAAAATGGAAGGCTTCGAGGCCTCGATCCACAAGATCAAGGAACAGGTGCTGCCGCGCCTGCTCGAACGCGTCGATCCCGAAGCCGCGGCGACGCTCGACAAGGACGAGCTGGCCGAGGAATTCCGCCCGATCATCGTCGAGGTGCTCGCCGAGCTGAAGCTCACGCTCAACCGGCGCGAGCAGTTCGCGCTGGAAAAGGTGCTGGTCGACGAGCTGCTGGGCCTGGGGCCGCTCGAGGAATTGCTGTCGGACCCGAACATCTCCGACATCATGGTCAACGGCCCCGAGCAGACCTATATCGAACGCAAGGGCAAGCTCGAGCTCGCCAACATCCAGTTCCGTGACGAAGAGCATCTGTTCCAGATCGCGCAGCGCATCTGCAACTCAGTCGGCCGCCGCGTCGACCAGACCACGCCGCTCGCCGACGCCCGCCTGAAGGACGGCAGCCGCGTCAACGTGATCGTGCCGCCGCTAAGCTTGCGCGGCACCGCCATCTCGATTCGTAAATTTTCGGCCAAGCCGATCACGCTCGACATGATGGCGGGGTTCGGCTCGATGAACGCCAAGATGGCGACCGCGCTGAAGATCGCCGGGGCGTGCCGCTTCAACGTCGTGATCTCGGGCGGCACCGGCTCGGGTAAGACGACGATGCTCAACGCGCTGTCGAAGATGATCGACCCCGGCGAGCGCGTGATCACGATCGAAGACGCGGCCGAACTCCGGCTGCAGCAGCCGCACTGGCTGCCGCTCGAAACCCGCCCGCCGAACCTGGAAGGCCAGGGCGAAATCACCATCCGCGATCTGGTGAAGAACGCGCTGCGTATGCGCCCCGACCGGATCATCCTGGGCGAAATTCGTGGCAGCGAGTGTTTCGATCTGCTCGCCGCGATGAACACCGGCCACGATGGCTCGATGGCGACGCTCCACTCCAACTCCCCGCGCGAATGCCTCGCGCGTATGGAGAACATGGTGATGATGTCGGACATCAAGGTGCCGAAGGAAGCGATCAGTCGCCAGATCGCCGACTCGGTCGATCTGATCGTGCAGGTGAAGCGCCTGCGCGACGGCTCGCGCCGCGTGACCAACATCACCGAAGTGATCGGGATGGAAGGCCCGGTGATCGTGACCCAGGAACTGTTCAAGTTCGAATATCTGGACGAGACCGCCGAGGGCAAGATTCTGGGCGAATATCGCTCGATGGGCCTGCGCCCTTACACGCTCGACAAGGCGCGCCAGTTCGGGTTCGACCAGGCTTATCTGGAGGCGTGCTTGTAAAAAGGGTTGGCCACACGTAACTTCAGCCCAGGATGGAACAAATTAATTGTCGCGAACGGGCTTTAGTTAACATCCTTCGATTACGTGCGTTAGCGCTGCCCCATACGCGATCCGCAGGATCGAGACTGATATTGCCGCGACAATGAAGTGCTCTCTCAACGCGCTCTAATCGTTCCATTGAAAAACCTCTTCGAGCGACTTTCCGAAAACCTTTGCTATAAGAAAAGCGGCCTCGAGCGACGGGGAGTATTTACCCTGCTCGATGGCGGCGATGGTCTGGCGGGTCACCCCAATTTTTTCGCCTAATTCCGCCTGGGTCATTTCGCCTGCGAGAAAGCGCAGGGTCCGGAGTTGGTTGGTGATCCTGCCCTTAACCATGCCAGCCCCGCCGGTAGCTCGCCACGATAACGCCATATCTAATGATCTCGGCGACGGCCAACGCCAGCAGGGCCGCGTTGCTAATCTGCCAACCCTCCCTGTTGAACGGCATGACGACGCCCACGACGATCATGCCGGTCAGCAAGACGAAATAGGCTATGTGGGTGCCGCGTCGATCAATCGCCCGATCACGTTCGTCGGCCTGGGCTTGAGCTTCCTTGCCCGCCAGAACCGCCAGCACGGTTCTTCCCGCGATCATGATAACCGCCTGCGCGGTCGCCACGCCCCCGAACAGTAGCAGCATCCCGAGCATCGACCGTTGCGATCCCGCCACCGCGGCAAAATACGCGGTGTATCCCACCAGCATCACCAGCAATGCCAGCCAAGCCTGCTTCTCACGCCATGCCATAAATGCGCCTTCAGTTAGGAAAACATGGCATGATGTTATTCTTATTTTACATCGAGTCAATCCTATATGACATACACACTGACGGTTGGCGAAAGCGGGAGAGCCGCGTGCATCGGATCACCGCCGTAGATATCTGATTTGAAGTGATTTCCGGGCCAGGGAACTTTCCACCCATCTCGAAATCTCGCCAAGGCCGGAGCCCAGGATCGCGCCCGCAGCCCGTGCGGCGCGACGCCGCGACCGTGGCGCGACTGGACCCCGGCCTTCGCCGGGGAAGATCGGTGATATCAATGGTGGCGGAGGTTTCTCAGCGCGCCAATCAACACGCAACGCTCGGTTGCGCCGCCGCCATCACCCCATCACATTGCGCCCGCGCGCGACGGTCGCGCTATGCCCCACGCTCGCCTTGGCGCCGCGCTCGCGGATCGTATCGACGAACACCCAATCGTTGCGCGCCGCCTCGGGCGTGAGCGTCAGCAGCATATAGCCGCGCCGGCTGGTGTCGCACCATTTGAGCTCCGGGTTGGTGCGCACCAGCGCCGCGGCGACCTTGGCCGGATCGGCGCTGATCCCGCTTTCGATCCCCGGCGAGGTGACGCCGTGCCCCGCGAACTCGACGCCCACCGGCTTGCCGTCCTGCGCCAGATCATAGGCCCAGCCATTGTGACTGTCCCCCGACAGCACGATCAGGTTCGCGCCCGCGGCTTGCGCATCGCGCAGGAAGCGGCGGCGCGCGGCGGGGTAGCCGCCCCAATTGTCGAAGTTGAACGGCAGGCCGACCGAGGAAGCGAGCAGCCCGGCGGTGACATAGGCCTTGGCGCGTGCCGGGGCATCGGCGGCGATCCAGTCCTTGGCCTCGAGCGGCAGGCGGGTCTCGCCCAGGATGGTGCCGAAATTCACCACCTGCCAGCGCGTGCCCGCCTTCACCGATTGGCGCAGGGCGCCCGCGAGCCATGCTTCCTGCGTGGTGCCCATCATCGTCGCCGCCGGATCCTGCCAGGCGCCATCGCGGAACTTGACCAGCGCCGCGCGCGGATCGAGCCCGCCGAGCAGGCCGCGCAGCTCGGGCTGCTTGGTGCGCGCGAGCAGCCGCGTCTCGGTGCGGTAGAGCGTGGCGAGCGTGCCGATCTGGTAGCGCGCCCAGGGCTCGTCCGACACCGGCATCCATTCGCGATATGCCTGGATCGCGGCCGCGCGGCGCAGGTTCCAGTCGCCCTCGCCCGCCTGGTGATTCTCGGCGCCGCCCTCCCAGCTGTCATTGGCCGATTCGTGATCGTCCCACTGCACGATCCACGGCACGCTCGCGTGAAGGCGCTGGAGATCGGGATCGGCGCGATAGCTCGCATAGCGCAGCCGATAATCAGCGAGCGCGATCAGCTCGTTCGCCGGCGCCGGCAGCCGCCCGGCGACGCTTTGCTCGGCCGAGGGATAAACGCCGGGGGCATATTCATAGAAATAATCGCCAAGGTGGATGGCGAGATCGAGATCGCCCTGCTCGGCGGCATGGGCATAGGCGTTGAAATAGCCGA